>OMGL01001746.1_pt1 | contig 12536 bp, 9 predicted proteins | sample 1645831 | NCBI WGS metagenome assembly OMGL01 (sample SAMN00849301, study PRJEB25192) | human gut metagenome | reverse complement strand
TACTGTATTGAATTTTCCTATGAGGAATACAGAAAGTTTTTGTACAAGTAATGGTTATTCACAATACAGTCTTTAATATCACGTCAATGCGATGTTCATATGTGTGATATTGTACAATTTTCTTTAAACCGTTTTGTGCGATGGTCTTTCTTTCATCTTCATGGTCCAGATAATATTCTGCCTTGCGCATCATATCGTCTAAGCTGTCATAGTAAACGAGGTCTTTTCCATTTTCAAAGAAATCCCCCAGTTCAATCTGATAATTGGTCAGCAGAAATCCGCCTGCCCCTAAAATATCCCATATCCGCAGCGGCAGTCCCGTTCGGATATTGCGGATTGTAAAATTCATATTTATGTCGGATTCGTGAAAAACCAGCGGCATTTCCTCACGGTAATCCACGCTTTCCTTTACATGCACGCCGCGAAGTCTGTCATCGGTTCTGTCTGTATACAGATTCACCTCAAACCGGGATGCCAATGCATTTAAATTGCGGATACGCTCTTTCTGTGCCGTTTTAAAACCCAGATAAGTTGAAGAAAAGACAAGCTTGATATCGGAAAATGCCGTATCCGACTGATGAAAGTCAATAATTTCACAAAGCCGCTCTAAAATGTCTGCTGTCAACAGACGGTCAAACACATTATCCCCGTATAAATCCAGCTGGGCTTCCATGCATGCATCAAAATAACCCTGCAAATACTCCGGCAGTTTATCTTCAATGGCATCGTATGAATTTTTATAATACAGACCACCGACAAAGGAAATGTCCCCGCGGTATTTTCCCTTTTCTTTTTCGGACGCCGCTTCTATGCAGTTTTTTACGCGCTCTGCGTTAACTGCCAGCGGCAGATAATATACATGTTTCACACCCATCTGCAAAAACCGGTAGTAGTCAAATTTATCAAATAAAAATATGTAATTGCACTCGTTAAAAACCGAAGTGTCAAACATCGTCAGCATCGGTGAATCCACCGTCCATGCAATGTATTTTTTCTGCTGCGCCTGACAGGCATTAGACACCCGTGAAAAATAATTGGCAGAAAAAACAAGGTCGTACTCCGCAACGACTTCTTTGAGTCTTCGGATATCTGTCCCTTTCCGCTCGTCCGGCATTTCCTCATAATATTCTACTGTATGTCCGAAGCTTTCAAATGCTTCTGCAATATCCTCCTGGTGAAAAACACTCCACCGGTATATTAAAATTTTCATGTTTTCACCTCGCCTTTTATCTTCTTCATATTATAATGCCAGGGTCTGCGGTTTATTTGGTAAACTGTACGGTATCACGTTCTGTGGGTACTGCCTGCGCAAAAAACTCCTGCACGGCAGCTTCATACTCTGCCATATTCCGGGATTTGCGGATTTTTTTGAATGCCTTGTCCGCATTGTCAAAGTACGGCTTCTGATAAAACCACAGCTCTTTCATCTTGTGAATCGTATTTTTATCCCCCGACATGATTTTTAGATATTCGTGGTAAATGCGGTCGTGGAACTGACGGAGGCACGCAGTTGCGGTAAGTGTAGTGTCAGACTGCATAGTGTCAGACTGACACGGTTGGTGTTCCGTCCTGTCCTCCTCTGTGGCAATCTGCTCTATGAGTGCCGGATTTCCGATAAAGCCCCGGCCTATCATCACTCTGTCCGCTGACGGGAAGCGTTCTTTAAAACGCCTGTAATCAGCAATTGTAAAGAGATCGCCGTTGTAGCATACGGGATTTGTGCTTTTTTCCAGTGCCTTTTCAAAATATTCCAGCCGCGGCTTATTTTTATAGTAGTCTTTCTGCACGCGCGGGTGGAGTATCAGTTCCTCAAACGGATAACGGTTATAGATATCTAACAGCCGGTCAAATTCTTCCGGTTCTTCCATGCCGAGCCTTGTCTTTACGGATAATTTCACCTTTTTGTCCGCAAGCAGCTCATTTTCATAAATCTGTGCAAAAAATTCGTCCAGCTCATCGGGTACGGATAAAAAGCCCGCTCCACGCTTTTTTGCCACAACCGTTCCGGACGGACAGCCCAGATTCAGATTTAGTTCGGTATAGCCTTTTTCATATAAAAGCCGTGCCGCATTTATAAATAAATCGGCACGGTTGGTCATTATCTGTACCGCCAGCGGCATATTGACGTTATTATCCGGATTCATGTCACGCTGTTCCCGCGCCGTAAAACCGTTGGTCTGATTGGGTGAAATAAACGGCACAAAATATTTATCAATCCTGCCTTTTCCGTAAAATTCTTCATAAGCATTTCTGTAAATGTGCCCTGTAACCCCTTCAAGCGGTGCAAAATAAATCTTCATTTTAATCGAGTTCTGCCTTTCCTGTATATAATTCGTAGTAACGGCCTTGTCTTTGCAGAAGCTCTGTGTGCGTTCCGCGTTCAATAATCCTGCCGTGTTCCAGTACCATAATCATATCGGAATTTCGTATCGTTGACAAGCGGTGTGCAATGACAAATGTGGTGCGGTCTTTCATCAGTGCGTCCATGCCTTCCTGAATCTGCCGTTCCGTAATCGTATCAACCGAGCTGGTCGCTTCATCCATCACCAGTACCGGTGCTTTGGAAAGTGCGGCTCTTGCAATATTAATCAGCTGTCTCTGTCCCTGGCTTAAATTCGCGCCGTCCCCTTCTAATACTGTATCATATCCGTTTTGCAGACGTCGGATAAAGGCATCGGCATTGGCGGTTTTAGCCGTCCTCAAGACGCATGATAAACGAATGAGCACTTGCCGTTTTCGCAGCCTGTTCTACTTCCTCATCCGTTGCATCCGGTCTTCCGTAGCGGATATTTTCCATGACAGTACCGGTAAATAAATGCGTATCCTGCAAAACAAGTGCGATATTTTCGCGCAGCGACTCCAGCCCGTTTTCCCGGATATCCACACCGTCTATCGTAATCTTTCCTTCCCAGATTTCATAAAAGCGGTTTAACAGATTGGTAATGGTCGTCTTGCCTGCGCCCGTTGAACCGACAAACGCAATTTTTTGTCCTTTTTTTGCATGCAGGCTGATGTCTTTTAAAACCGGCTGATTTTCAAGGTATCCAAACGTCACATGCTCCATGCTGATTTCACCCTGCACATTTTCAAGCTTTTTACCGGAAATATCTTCGACTTCCAAATCCATAATGTCAAAGACACGTTCTGCGCCCGCAAGTGCCGAAAATACGGTGTTCATCTGCATGGTGATTTCATTAACCGGGCGGGAGAACTGCCTTGCATAGGTCACAAAAATGCTCAGACCTCCGACATCAAAACCTTTAAATACACACAGGATTCCGCCAAGCATGGCTGTTAGCGCATAGTTTAACTGACCGAGATTTCCCACAACCGGACCCATAATACCGCCGAAAAACTGTGCTTTCTGCTGTTTGTCCCGCAAATCATAGTTGTATTCCTTAAAAGCTTCAAGGGCTTTGTCTTCATGATTAAATACTTTCACTACGCGCTGGCCCGATACCGTTTCTTCAATGCACGCATTTAATCTGCCCAGAGCTTCCTGCTGTCCCACGTAATATTTTCTGCTCTTTTTAACCAGAAATTTTCCGGCGCTTAAAATGAGCGGCACAATAACCAGCGTAATCAACGCCAGTAAAATGTTGGTATAAATCATCATGCAGAGCGTACCAATTACAGTAATGATTCCTGATATCAACTGTACAAGAGTGCTGTTTAACATTTCACCGATAACATCGACATCATTGGTATAGCGGCTCATTAAATCTCCTTTGGTATGGGTATCAAAAAACCGTAGCGGCAGCTTTTCCATATGCACAAATAAATCACTGCGCAGGCGCACCAGTGCTTTCTGAGAAAGTACCAGCATAATGCGGTTCTGTAAATACGCTGCCATCACGCCCAACAAATACACCGCCAGCATGACGATTAACGCCCCTGCCAGTTTCTTTAAATCGGCAGATGTTTTTGCCGGAATAATATAGTCATTAATAATCGGTCTTAACATATAGGAAGCGGCAAGCGTACTTACTGTGCCTGCCACAACACACAAAAGTGCTGCCGCCAGCATCCACACATCTTTTTTCATATAAGAAAAAAGCCGCATAACGGTATGCTTCATATTTTTCGGTCTGGCTGCTTTAGCGCCGATTCCGCGGCGGTTCGTACCGCGCATTGCACCTGTTACTCCTCCCATTGGCGGCATAGTTACTCCTCCCTTCCGTTCTGTACATCATAAATTTCACGGTAAACCGGACAGTCTGCAAGCAGCTGTTCATGTGTGCCAAAGCCTGCCGTCTTTCCGTTATCCAGTACCAGTATTTCATCCGCATCCATGACGGAACGGATCCGCTGTGCAATAATAATCTTTGTCATATCCTTGTATTCCGAATGCAGTGCTTCGCGGATCGCGCGTTCTGTCGCCGTATCCACCGCACTGGTGGAATCGTCTAAAATAAGGATTTTCGGACACTTTAATAAGGCTCTTGCAATGCACAGCCGCTGTTTCTGACCACCGGATACGTTATTTCCGCTCTGCTCTAAACGGGTTCGGTAACCGTCTTTAAAACTGTCGATAAACCCTGCTGCCTGTGCATTTTGCGCCGCCGTGCGGACTGCATTTTCATCGGCATCTTCATCGCCCCATTTTAAATTTTCAGTGATGCTGCCGGAAAAAAGCGTATTGTTTTGCAGCACCATACCGATGCCGTCCCGCAGCGGTTTTAATCCATAATCCCGCACATTGATTCCATCAACGAGCACCGTCCCCTCATCGGTGTCATACAGGCGGGGTATCATGGACACGAGCGTACTTTTTCCGCTTCCGGTCGGCCCGATAATGCCAAGGGTCTTTCCGGCTTCCAGTTTAAAGCTGATATTTTCAATGACCCATCCGGGACTGTTTTTGTAATACCGGAAGGATACATTTTGAAATTCCACACTGCCCTCACAGACTGCTCTGTCCTTATGCTTCGCATTTTCATCCGTCAGGTCAATCTTTTCATCGAGGACTTCTCCGACACGACGGAAAGATGCTATGGCACGCGCCCAGTTTAAAAATGCAATCGAAAGCATAGTAAGACTGGACATAATCTGCACGATGTAATTGGTAAATGCCGTCAAATCGCCGACCTGCATATTTCCGGCAACAATCATATTACCACCCGACCAGACAACCACCACGGTTGTAATATTCAGTGCCAGTGTCATCAGCGGTGTATACAAAAGCATCGTTTTCATTGCCGTCAGATTGGCTTCTTTTAATTGCTGATTTCTTTTTTCAAAACGCATTTCTTCATAGTCGCCCCGCACAAAGGACTTTATCAGCCGGATACCCACCAGTCCTTCCTGAATACAGGAATTGAGTGCATCCAGTTTTTCCTGCAAGGTTCTAAACTGCGGAAATGCACGCCGCATGATGACTACAATAAGGACTGCCAGCACCGGCAGGACGATAATGAATATCGCCGCCAGCTTCGGGCTGATGACAAATGCCATCACCATCGCTCCGATTAAAATGCCTGGCGAGCGCAGACACATTCTGAGTGTCATCATAATCATATTCTGAATCTGTGTGATGTCGTTGGTTAATCTTGTTATTAATGAACCGGTACTGAAATTGTCGATATTCTGAAAGGAAAACTGCTGGATTTTTTCAAATAAATCCATGCGCAGATCCGCGCCGAAATTCATCGCCGCTTTAGAAGCAAACCATGCGCCTAAAACACCGCCAACTGCCATCATTACTGCGATAAATCCCATAATGACGCCTATTTTTATAATATACACGACATTTCTTTCTGCAATACCCTGATTGATTATCTTTGCAAGCATGTACGGCAGTAACACATCACCGACAACTTCCATCATCATAAAGCAGGGTCCTAAAATATAGTATTGTATATAGGGTCTGATATATTTCCAATATCTTTTCACTTGCTGCACCTCATTTCTTTTATATTTATTGTGATTTTGCAATGAAAAGTTTTATAATTTTACTGCACCGGCAGGTCTGCGGGCTATGCTAAGGCCGTCCGGTGCTTTCATTGACAAGTTTATTTTATATGAATTATCGTTGACATTCAATTCATAATTGGGGTATATTTATTCCACTGTGGAATAAAAAGTCAATCATCTAATTACAGGCAATTTAAAAGTCTGCCACTCACCGCAGGGGGAATAAATAAGCAAGCTGCTCAACATAGGGGAATAAATAAGCAATCAGCTCAACGTGTTACTTGACTTCGCCGATTGCTTATTTATTCCTTGTGTGGGCTGGTTTTTCCTTATATATAATACAATTGGAGGTTTTGTCTAATGAATTTGAATGTGCGGTATCTGGAGGAGTTTGTGACTTTGACGGAGAAGAAGAATTTTTTGGAGGCGGCGGAATGTCTTTTTATTTCGCAGTCGTGTCTGTCAAAGCACATTAAGAAGCTGGAAGCTGAAATTGGTGTAGAGCTGTTTGAACGGACAACAAGGACTGTGGTTCTTACGGAGTTTGGACAGATGCTGCTGCCATATGCAAAAAAGATGGTCGGTCTGGAATATGAATTTGAAAAAAATGTGCACCGCAAGATTCATCAGGACAGCGGCAATATTGTGCTTGGGTCGATTCCTTCAATGAAACAGCACGCGATTACGGCACTGATTGCAGGATTTTTAAATGAGAATCCCGATATGACATTGCAGACGATTGAGGGCGATTCTACATTTGTAAAAGAACTGCTCACGGACGGCAAATGCGATATTGCATTTTTAAGAAGTGAATCGTCTTCTGTGAAGGAATTTAACAGTATCCCTTATATGATTGATTACCTGACCGCCGTGCTTCCTGCTACGCACCCGCTCGCTAAGGCGGATAATCTGCCGTTTGAACAGCTGCGCGGAGAAACGTTTCTGTTATTTCCGGAACATTCTTTTATAAATGATTTGTGTATCCGTGAATGCCGCAATGCCGGATTTGAACCGCACATCGCCTATACCGGAAACCGCGGTGCAACGCTGATTGACCTTGTACGCAACGGCGCCGGGATTACGCTGATGATGCACCACTCTGCCCGGCAGGAAAACGATTCTTCACTTGCATTTATTCCGGTAACGCCCGGTATTTACAGCTATATCAGCTTAAATTATGCAAAAGAAAAACCGCTCTCCCCGCAGGCGGAAAGCTTTGTACGCTATGTCAAGGCGCATAAGCGGGATTTTTAAAAGTAACACTTTTACTTTCTTAAAATATCCACCGTATGCGCCGCCGCCCCAATTAAGTCCTGCCGCTCACACGTTGATAAATGGTATTGGATAAATAACTCAAATTCTTCCTCAGTCAGACTGTTTAGCACCTGACGCATATAGTTGGCAGGGCCGTCCGGTGTGATAATTTTAATGCGCTCCAGTCCGGCTTCTTTATTCAATGCGTCAATCTGCTCAATCCGCACGTAGTCGTATAAGTCGCTCGGCGCAGACATACACTGAAATTCCTCTGAAATGCGTCCGTCCCTCACACACTCAGCAATATGCTTCTGCTTAAAACCGTATGTTAAAATGCTGTATTCGTTCATGACATATGCCACAAAGATTATGCCGCCTGGCTTTGTCACGCGCTTTGCTTCGCACAGCGCCCGGACTTTGTCTTCCTTAGTAAATAAATGATACATTGGTCCGAATAACAATGTCACATCAAACGTATCATTTTCAAATCGTCTGAGTTTTAACGCATTGCCCTGATAAGCTTTTACACTGCTGTTTTTGGCTTTTAACAGTCCCAAATTGTGCTTTACCAGTTCAACAGCGCTGACATCGTAACCTTCTTCTGCCAGTGCCACCGAATATTTTCCGGTTCCTGCACCGATGTCTAAGATTTTCTTTGTCGTGTCCCCGCCCAGATATTCGTGAATATATTTCATGGACGTAATAAACTCGACTTTTCCATGACGGCTGTCTAACCGCTTTTCTTCGTTAAATTTATTGTAATACTGCTCTAATTCTGTCATCATAATTGCAGCTTCCTCTTTTCTTTTTTCACTATGCACTCTGGCTTTCGGGGCGGATTTCCAGCCTTACCGTATCCACGCGCTTTTCTTTCATGCTCTCTACAGTGAGGTGCATGTTCCGGTAATCTACGGTGTCACCCGCTTCCGGTATACGCTCTAAAAGCTCCATAATCCAGCCACTGACAGTCTGCACATCAAATTCCTGCTCATATCCGAGGGATTCAAACAGGCGCTCGACATTGGTTTTACCTGAAACACGGTACACATTTTCCGATAACGGCTCAACCTCCCGCACGACTTCATCGTGTTCGTCCCAGATTTCTCCGACCAGTTCTTCCAAAATATCTTCTAATGTAAGGATACCGACCGTACAGCCAAATTCATCCACTATCACCGCAATGTGCATATGTTTTACCTGTAATTCTTTTAACAGTTCACTGATGTTTTTATGCTTTGTCGTAAACAGCACCGGCTTTACGGCTTCACGGATTGTCATATCCGAATTATTGACGTAATTGTAAAAATCCTTGTGATATAAAATGCCGACAACATTATCCATGTCTTTTTCATATACCGGCAGGCGCGAATATCCTGTTTTTGCAAATACCTTTGCAATTTCCGGTTTGGATAATGCTACGGATACACCGATGACATCGACACGCGGGGTTAAAATATCTATCGCTTCCAGTTCATTAAACTCAATTGCACTGCGGATTAAGCTTCCTTCCTCTTTATCAATGCCGCCGTCCGCTTCAGCTTCCTGTACAATTGTAAGCAGTTCTTCTTCTGTAATCCCCTTATTATCCTGACTTTTAAAAATGCAGGACAACAGCTTTTTCCACTGGCGGAATAAGAAATTCGCCGGTGACAGTATGTAGATAAATATTCTTAACAGCGGCGCTGACAACATTGCAACCGTTTCTGCTGATTCCTTTGCAATACTTTTCGGCGAAACTTCACCAAATACCAGAATCACCACGGTTGTAATCACGGTTGACAGGGTTGCCCCCACATCTTCACCAAATCCCTTGACACAAAGAATTGTAACAAGTGATGTACAGGTAATATTGACAATATTATTCCCTATCAGAATCGTTGAAAGCAGGCTGTCATAATTTTCTGAAAGCTTTAACACCAGCTTTGCCCGCTTACTCCCTTTTTCCGCCATATTTTTGATACGAATCCTGTTAAGCGAAGAAAACGCTGTTTCTGTTGCTGAAAAGTATGCTGACATCATAATGCAGCAAATAATAATTACCCACGATACAATATCTGTACCCATCTTTAAATAAAACTCCTTTCGCTTATCACACCGGTATTTCCCTAAAACAGCACAAAAAGGCATAGCTGCAAGATTGTATCCGTGCAGCCATGCCTGTATTCATTCATTCTGATTTAAATTTTTGATTGTTCTGTGGTTAGGTGCCGTATCACCGTCAGCATCGTCCGACATGATAATCCTCCTGAAAATATTATTAGTAACATTTGCATTTTATCATAAACCAGCGCGCTGTGCAAGAGTTTTTTATCTTACTGCGGCAAATGCCTCTTCCAGATCATCAATGATATCATCGATATGCTCTGTACCGATTGAAAGACGGATTGTGTTTGGCTTAATGCCCTGATCAAGCAGTTCTTCTTCTGACAGCTGTGAATGTGTTGTAGAAGCCGGATGGATAACAAGGGATTTTACATCTGCTACATTAGCAAGCAGAGAGAATACCTGAAGGTTATCAATGAACTTCTTTGCTTCTTCAGCACCGCCCTTAATTTCAAATGTGAAGATTGAACCGCCGCCGTTTGGGAAGTATTTTTCATATAAATCATGTGTCGGTGCATCCGGTAATGATGGGTGGTTGACCTTTTCTACCTGTGGGTGCTTTGATAAATAATCTACAACCTTTAACGCATTTTCCACATGACGTTCTACACGCAGTGAAAGTGTTTCAAGTCCCTGAAGAAAGATAAATGCGTGGATTGGCGAAAGGGTAGCACCTGTATCTCTGAGGAGAATTGCACGGATTTTTGTAACAAATGCTGCCGGACCTGCTGCCTTTGTGAAGCTGATGCCGTGGTAGCTTGGGTTTGGTTCAACCAGTGACGGGAATTTGCCGGATGCTTCCCAGTCAAACTTACCGCTGTCTACGATAACACCACCGATGGTTGTTCCGTGTCCGCCGATGAACTTTGTTGCTGAATGAACAACGATATCTGCGCCATATTCGATTGGACGGATAAGGTATGGTGTACCGAATGTATTATCAATTACAAGCGGAATCTTGTTTTCGTGTGCAATCTTTGCAATTTCTTCGATATCAACGACATTGGAGTTTGGATTGCCGAGTGTTTCGATGAATACTGCCTTTGTGTTGTCCTGAATGGCATTTCTGATTTCATCTAAGTTGTTGGCATCTACGAATGTTGTTGTAATGCCGTATGCCGGTAATGTATGCTCTAACAGGTTGTATGTACCGCCGTAGATTGTCTTTGAAGCTACGATATGGTCGCCTGCCTGTGCAAGATTCTGGAATGTATAAGCGATTGCTGCCGCACCGGAAGCTACTGCAAGCGCTGCTACACCGCCTTCAAGTGCTGCAATTCTCTGTTCAAAAATGTCTTCTGTCGGATTGGTTAATCTTCCGTAAATGTTACCGGCATCTGTCAGTCCGAATCTTGCAGCTGCATGTTCGCTATTGTGGAACACATAAGAAGAGGTCTGGTAAATCGGCACAGCTCTTGAATCTGTAACCGGATCTGCGCTTTCCTGTCCTACGTGAAGCTGCTTTGTTTCAAATTTTAAATTTCTTTCTTTTAATGTACTCATATTGTCCTCCATTCTGCCGCCTGCTTACACGGCTTTCAAAATCATTTTTTATTTTTATGTTGTCTGTATGCCTTTCCTGTTTTGTTATTCATACTTAACAAGTAGGTCATGTATGTTTTCTATGTCTAAGATATTAGCACGGAAATCCAGCTTTGACAAATATACAAAAATAATAGTGCGTTATAGGTATTACCTATAACGCACGTTGTATCTGTAAATACTGTTCCAACTGCGCATCCGACAGTGTGGATAACTGATTGATTAATTCAATATGGTACGTTCCCATGCCGCGGCTTTTGTCTGCGAGCTCTCCGCAGATACCGAGCGTTCCTGCCGAAAGCAGACATGCTGTAAGCGGGTCTGTTACGGAAAGGTATGTTGCCGTAATGACATTGAGCATGCAGCCTGTTCCCGTGACTTTGGATAGCTCTGCCACGCCATTTTTTACAAACCACACCTGACTGCCGTCCGAGATGATATCGACCGCCCCGCTTGCCATGGCAACGGCATGTGCCTTTTTTGCATAGCTACAAACCAGTTGTCCGGTCTTTTGTAACTTCTGTGTATCCTTTCCGTTTACACTGTCTTTTTGACCGACATCAATTCCCTGTGCCGCGTTGTCCACTCCCGCAAGCGCTTTGATTTCAGACAAATTGCCTTTAATGACACACGGTGCGCACTCACGGATAAACCTTTGTGCCAGCTCCATGCGCAAGGCAGAGCATGCCGCGCCGACCACATCTATCACGCAGGGTATCTGCGCATTTTTAGCCACTCCACCGGATATAAATATGGATTCTGCCCTTGCATCGGTAATGTTACCGAGGTTGACTGCCAATGCCTTTGCAAGTGCCGTGATTTCATGGACTTCCTTCGGGTGTTCTGCCATAATCGGCTTTGCCCCCAGCGCCAACACTACATTGGCACAGTCATTGATTGAAATAGGATTGGTAATGCAGTGTATGAGCGGTGCCTGACTGATGACCGCTTCTTTTGCTTTTTTCATCTTTTCAAGCATTTTTGTATTTCCTTCCTTTTTGTTTTACTGTTTAAGGCTGCTTTCTGCCTGTTTTACTTTGTCATAAACCTGTGTTCCCAATGCCTGCTGGAACTTTGTCAGCAGTTTCATGCGCTGTAACTGCTTTAAGAATAAAAAGGCGATACTGCCGCCGATTAATGTTCCCGCTATAAAGGACGGCACATAAAACAGCCATGTAAGCCCGGTTCTGCCCCATAACAGCGCCATTACCGGATATGATACAATTGCACCGATAATGCCTGTACCGATGACTTCACCTAAAAATGCAAAAATAATCTTTCCCTTCGACGCCCGGTATAAAATGCCTGACAGCGCCGCGCCGAATACCGCCCCCGTCAGTGCAAGCGGCGGAATTCCCATAAATGCCATGCGGATAAGTCCAATTGCCAATGCGCATAGAAACGCATACCACGGACCTAATAAGACGGCACAGGTGACATTGATAAAATGTGCCATCGGACACATTCCCTCAATCCGCAGTAACGGTGAAATCACCACTCCGACTGCCACCATCATTGCCCAGAATATCATTTTTGTTAATTTCGTGTTTTGTACCATTTTCTGCTCCATTTCTGTAAACCTTCTTCAATTTCTTTTGCGGCTAAAACCTTTGCTTTCTATTATAGCATACTTTTGGACCCTGCCTTGCTTTTTTTCGGGCTTTATGCTAAAATAACCACACTAAAACAACGTGTGGATTTTTATAGTTTATCTTTTTTCGCCA
>OMGL01001740.1_pt1 | contig 12564 bp, 7 predicted proteins | sample 1645831 | NCBI WGS metagenome assembly OMGL01 (sample SAMN00849301, study PRJEB25192) | human gut metagenome | reverse complement strand
CAGCCTGCCTGTCCTTGTAGTCACGGCAGTAGCTGTCGTCGTTTGTGCCAAGGTTTATAACGATTATCTGCGGAACATATTTGCTGAAATCCCATGGTATATCCTGCGGAGCAGTTCCTGCAAAATTGCCCCTTGAAAAGCCGTAGCTGCAATAGAACTGTGGAATTGTCTGTTCGCTGATAGGCTCGTCACCTTCTGTGTAGCCTGATACTATGCCATAGCCACTGGCTGAAAACATATTGTATTCAGCGTCAAGTGCCTTGGCGGTCTTGTAGGCATAGGCTTTTGTAACGTCCTCTGTGGCGGTGGTGAACTGGTGGTTTTCGTCCTCATCATCAACGCCATAGCCGCAGGTTATAGAGTCGCCGATAAATTCTATTTTGAGCGGTTTTTCAGGCAAAGCCTCAGCACTGCCCTCAGCGAAAGCCTCAATGCCAACTGCCGACATTGGAGATTCCGAAAGCTTTATTATCTCCACAACTGACTGAGCGCTTTCTGTGCGGTCTATTACCGTGACCTCTTTTTCTGCACAGTCGATCATCTCGTCAACTACTCTCTTGCCGTCAACGTAAACGGCTATTCTTGCATAGTCGATAGGATTTTCGCCCACTGCGATATTGTCGCCTTTGAGCTTCAAAACAAGCTTTGTGCCGTCAAATGTGAATGACGCACCGCTTCCTGAAAGACCGAGCCACATTACCCCGTCTTTGAAATATACTCTGCCTGTGAGCTTTGCATTTTTGTCAAGCTGTAATCTATCCATACTTTTTCCTCTTTTTCATCTATGATCTTCTTTAGCTGACGCAAAAAGGCTGCGTGTCAGCTCCGTAACAATAAGAGTATAACACACAGCCATATTATTGTCAACTTATGCAAGGGAATTTACATCACCCTCACGCTTTTGCTTAACAAGCAGAGCAGCCACAGCGAAAAACGCTATCGCAAACAGTACCTCGATACCAATGCAGATGAGATATTCCTTTGTGCTGAATACTCCACCGCTCATGCCGAAAAGCATATTGTTGGCCTTGGTGTACCAGTATGCAGGGAACAATCTTCCCACTGCAAGAACGCCTCCTGTGAGCAATTCCTGCGGCACGAAAACTCCGCAAAGAAAGCTCATGCCAAGACCGATTATGTTCGATATAGCATTTATGCCGTTGTCGCTAAGGTCAAACTGCGCTATTATCATTGCTATGCCTGCGGCGGCAATGATATATACAAAGCTGTTAAGGCAGGCAAGCCAGAATTTCACGCTGAGCGTTTTGCCCCAAATTATTGCGACTATCATAAACAAAAGCCATATGCTAAACACCAAGATACTTGCCCCAAGAGCCGTCTGTCTGCTGTAGTTTGCTGACGTCAGGCTTGAACACATTGTGCGTTCTCGAACGCCTTTTCTGTTTAGCGTCAGTATAACGGGGCAAAGGGTAACAATGAGCATGGAAAGCATAACGTATGCAAGATACTGAAAATAGTAGCCGAATATTGCCGGCATACCTGTTCCGCCCTTGTTGTTAAAGTTTTTAAGCTCCGCATTTACTTGCTGAGAAACTGCCGTTTGGGCAAGCTCCATAGCGTTTTCTGTGCTTTCACCTGCCGTCATGTATGCCTTTACGCTTGAAAGATAATTGTCAAGCCTGCTTTCAAAAAGCTGTCCGCCGTAGCTGGAGGGCATTTTGAAGTTCTCAAAAAGTCCGTCAAAATCCCTTGCGTTTATCTTGTCGCCAAAGCCCTTGTTTATATACAGAACATAGTTGGCACGCTGATAATAAACGGCGTCGATGACTTCGTCTTCATCATCTGCAAGCTCCACCTTTTTGTTGCCGCTGAATATAAAGTCCTGCAAACGCTTGCTTTCGGCACTGTTGTCACGGTCAATGACGGATATGGACATTTTGTAGTCCTCATAGTCATTGTTATCTTTTGCAGTATCCGCCATTATTACTGCTATGACCATAAATATGACGAGATATAATATAGCAGACGTAAGCCTTGTTTTGAGTATTTTCATAAAGGTCTTAAAGACTTGCATATTTACGCCTCCTTGTAAGAACATATCCACCAAGGGTGAACAGTACTGTGTATATCGCCATTGAAATTATCTTCACCGTGAACCGCCTGTAGTCCTCGTAGAGATTAAGACAGTAAAAGCTGTCTGAGATAATGGCGGCAGGGTTTATTTCATTGAATATCGGGCAATGCTCTGCAACAGTGCCTTTCATGGTGTTTGACATAAGACCGCTGAAGAAACAGCAGGTCATTGATACCGCCAGGACTACAGACACTTTTAAACCCTCTTTTATGCGGAAAGAGCCAACGAAAAATCCCATGGATATTCCCATTATTCCGCCTAGCACTGCGGCAAGGTAAACAAGTGGGAGCTTACTGCCGAAATCCACTTTAAGCACAAATCTCAGGAACGTCACTGATATCACCATGCATATCATTTCCACCACATGAAAAGCAAGGAGCGTTGCCGTTATGCTTGTAAGCTTGTTCACTGGAGAACAGCACCGCCTTGCACCAAGTGCAGACAGGTCGCCCTGATTTTCCTGTGCCACGAACAGACCTGACATCGAGCCGAAAAGTGCCGTCATGGCAAGGAGATTATAGAAAAACTGTATCGTTATGTCAGGATTGCCGTGGAGAGGTATATCCTCATTTGGGCTTATCTTCTCGGAAAGGGAAGCTATGACCTTATCAAGCTTTTGCGGAGCGTTCTTTGCAGTGTCGGTTATTATCTTTTCCTGAGTTTTGTATTGCTGTATGAAAGTCTTTACAATGGTCTGCTGGATACCTGTTGAGCCAAACTCAAGGGAGAGGTCGGAAGCCTTTATAATGCCTTTTATATCCTCGCTTTTAAGCATTTCTTCTGCCTTGTCAATGTCTGTATACGTCACCTTGAAAAGAGCCTCATCACTATCTGATATCTGTTCAAGCACCTGCTTAAGGATATCGTTTTCTTCTATATTTGTCACCGCAACAGGTATCGCATTGAATACAACATCTTTTTCGTATATTCCTGAAAACGCCATCTTAAAAAAGCAACCCAGTATTATAGGAAAGGCTATGAGCCAGAAGAGTACGGCTTTTTGACGCAGACAGCTTTTAAATTCGTATTTGAATATGTGTGAGAACATTCTATCACTCCTTATCCCTGAGAGCCTTGCCGGTTATTTCAAGGAAAACGTCATTGAGGGTAGGCTGCTCAGAATAAACGCTGCCGAAGCCCACCTGATTTTCCTGCAATATTTTCAGTATCTCAATAAGATTGTGCCGTCCCCCTGTACAGCGTGCAACGAGCTTGTTGTCGGCATAGGAAACATTATAAACGTGTTCCAAAGCTTCTATTTGTTCACGGACGTTTTCAGGAAGCTGGAGTATCTCGGCGGTGATAGTTTCGGTGTTCTTTATCATGCGTTTGAGTTCCTCTGTAGTACCCTCGGCTATCTTACTGCCCTTATCCATTATGGCGATACGGGTGCATATCTGCTCGACTTCTTCCATGTAGTGGGAGGTGTAAATTATAGTCGCACCCTCACGGTTGAGCTGTAAAATGCCCTCCAGTATCTTGTTTCTTGATTGTGGGTCAACGGCAACTGTCGGCTCGTCAAGTATGATAAGCTCAGGCTTGTGTGCGATACCACAGGCAATGTTAAGTCGTCTGAGCAGACCCCCTGAAAGCTTTTTAGGGTGGAACTTCACAAAGTCCTCAAGCCCCACAAAAGCTATGGCATCGTCAACATATTTTTTTCGTGTGGCTTTGTCGGTGATGTAAAGCCCGCAAAAATAGTCAATGTTCTCATACACAGTCAGCTCGTCAAACACCGCAACATTCTGCATTATAACGCCAATACGCTTTTTTACCCCATAGTTCACAGGGGACATTTTTTCACCGAATATCTCGATGTCGCCCTTATCGTATGCTAACAGTGAGAGCAGGCAGTTTATAGTGGTGGTCTTGCCCGAACCGTTAGGACCGAGAAGTCCGAAGACCTCGCCTTTTTTTATTTCAAGATCAAAGTGGTCAAGAGCAATAAGCTCCTTGTATCTTTTTACCAGATTATCTATTTTTACTACAGTTTCAGCCATAAGAAAAACCTCCCTTAGTTTGTATTATCATTATACAATATTATCCGCCAAAAAGCTAGTGAGCAAAGTCACATCTTCATGTGACAAATGTCATATTATAAAAAAGCAGAGTGGCTGTTGACCAACTCTGCTTTGCAGTTATTTAAGCTGTGCTGTAAATATCATCATGCCGTTTTCGGCTTTGCATGATATCTTGCTTTTGTGCGACCTGACTATTGCCTGTGCAATAGAAAGCCCAATGCCGTAGCCTCCTTTTTTCTCTCCCTTTGACCGAGAACGTGAGCTGTCGTCACGATAAAATCTGTCAAAAAGTTTTGTTAGGTCGCCTTGCGGTGGTTCTTTGCAGGTGTTTGAAACTTCAAGGTCTGTTTCCTTGCCATTATGAGAAATGAAAAGCTTTACTATTATCTCGCCGCCCTCGTCAGCGTATTTTACTGCATTTTCCGTGAGGATAGAAACAAGCTGTCTTATCGCACCCTCGTCGCCGTGATAGGAAAGTCCGTTGGCAACATCAATGGTGAGCTTTTTGCCCTTTGTTTCCGCAAGGGTAGTAAAAGGCGAAGCGGCGTCATAAACAGCGTCAGAGATATTGAAATCAGCCATGGTAAGAGCAGGCTTTTCCTCCTCCATTTTTGCAAGGCTCAAAAGCTCTTTCAGCAGACCGTTGAGCCTTGTTATCTGATTTTTTATGCTCACTGTCCACTCGTTTGGCTCTGACACCATTTCAAGAACTTCCGTGTTTGCGGAGATTATGGCCAGCGGCGTTTTTATCTCGTGCCCTGCGTCGGTGATGAACCGCTTTTGCTTTTCAAAGCTTTCCACAACAGGTCTTATGGCACGCTTTGAGAAGATTATGATAAGCAGACATACAAGTATATATCCTGCCGCACCTATAGCGCACGACACCAGCAAAAAGCGATTTTTGGTGGCGCTGTCACTGCGGCAGTCCATGAAAACTATTATCTTGCCTTTGTCAGTGTCGCCTGTTTTGTAGCGGTAGTTTCCTGACGTGCCTGAAGTCTTGCCGCTGTCAAGAACGCTTTTGCCGTATTCTATAGCCTGTGAACTTGACACTGCCGCAACGTGTCCTGTATCTACCTTGGTTATTTCGCCATTGCTGTCGGCGTATACAACAAAATACCTTGTCTGATACTTAGTTTCCTCGTTAAAGCCTCTGTGCTTATCAGGCTTTTTGCTCTCAGGGGGAGAGTCGCTGTCTGAATTATCCTGCGGCTTGTCATGCTTCATGCCCATGGGATCAAACTCAGGAAATCTGCCGTCATTTTCGATTATTATGTTCAGCAGATTGTCTGCATTCTTGTTGGTCTGATAGATGTTCACTCCATTTATGCCGCCTATTATGGCAAACTCTACGATAAGAAGGCACACAGCGGCGATAACAACGAATTTCCGCTGTAAACGCTTAATCATTATGCTTTTCCTCTAGTGTGTAGCCCACGCCCCTTGTGGCTTTTATCTCGATATCTGCACCGATAAGGCCAAGCTTTTTACGCAGATATGAAATATATACCCACACCACGTTTATCTCAGCGTCAGAGTCATAGCCCCATATCTTTTCCATGAAACGCTCTGTGGAAATAAGCGTGCCGTGATTTAGCATAAGGGCTTCTATCATTTGAAACTCTTTGTTGCCAAGCTTCTGAGAGCCGTCAGGACCTGAAAGCTCAAAGCTCTGTCTGTTGAGAGAAACGTTTCCGAAAGTAAGGGTAGAGGGTGCAAATTCAGTGCGGCGGCGTGTCATTGCCCTTATTCTCGCAAGAAGCTCGCCCATTGCAAAGGGCTTTGTAAGATAATCGTCAGCACCCGAATCAAGTCCGGTTATCCTATCGTCAATATCAGACTTTGCAGTAAGCAGAAGAACAGGGGAGTCGATACCATTTTCACGGAGCTTTGTAAGCACCTGTATGCCGTCCATACCGGGCATCATAATGTCAAGTATTATGCCGTCATAATCCTGTGCAATTGCATAGTTGTATGCGTCGATGCCGTTGTAAACAGCGTCAACAGAATAGTTTTTGTGTTTAAGCACTGCCGAAAGCGCATTTGCAAGCTCCACCTCGTCCTCAGCAAGAAGTAATCTCATTAAAATTCCTCCCTATAAGTCAGTATAATATCTTACGATATATGATAACCTATGAACTTTAAACTCACTTTAAATGTATTATACCATAAATATTCTTTTCGGGCAATAAAAATCTGCCCCCGAAAACCGAGGGCAGATAAAATGCTTTTGTTTTAGAATGCTGTCTTGTAGATGCCGAGGATAGACTCAACTGTGCAAGGTCTTGGATTTCCGCCTGTGCATACGTCTGCAAATGCAGATTCACTCAAAGCCTGAAGATCCTCTTCCTTAACGCCTATCTCGTGGAGCTTCTCAGGGATTCCAACGTCCTTTGAAAGCTGCTTAACTGCGTTTACTGCGGCTGCTCTGTATTCAGCCTGGCTCATGCCTGTTGTGTCAACGCCCATTGCTTCTGCGATGTATTTGAACTTTTCGCCTGTGTATTCAGCGTTGTACTCCATTACATATGGAAGAAGTACAGCGTTTGCAATTCCGTGAGGTGTGTCATAGAATGCGCCAAGTGGGTGAGCCATGCCGTGAACAACGCCAAGACCAACGTTTGAGAAGCCCATGCCTGCGACATACTGACCGAGTGCCATGCCTTCCCTGCCTTCCGGTGTGTTATCAACGGCACCGCGCAGAGAGCGGGAAATGATTTCGATAGCCTTTAAGTGGAACATATCGGATAATTCCCATGCACCGGCAGTAATATAACCTTCAATGGCATGTGTGAGGGCATCCATACCGGTTGCGGCAGTTAAGCCCTTTGGCATAGAAGACATCATATCCGGATCAATAAAGGCAACAACCGGAATGTCATGTGGGTCTACGCACACCATTTTACGGTTCTTTTCTGCATCAGTAATAACATAGTTAATCGTAACTTCGGCAGCAGTACCGGCAGTCGTAGGAACTGCAAAAATAGGAACAGCCTTATTTTTTGTATCAGCAACGCCCTCTAAGCTGCGTACATCAGCAAATTCAGGGTTTTTAATGATAATACCGATGGCTTTAGCTGTATCCATAGAAGAACCGCCGCCGATTGCTATGATATAATCAGCGCCGGAAGCTTTGAATGCTTCTACACCGGTCTGTACATTTTCAATCGTTGGATTCGGTTTAATGTTAGAGTACAATTCATAAGGCAGTCCGGCGCCGTCCAATACGTCCAATACCTTTTTTGTAACACCGAATTTTACCAAATCCGGGTCAGAGCATACAAAAGCTTTTTTAAAAGAACGTCCTTTTGCTTCATCTACAATGCTTTTGATTGCACCTGCACCATGATAAGAAGTTTCGTTGAGAATAAATCTGTTTGCCATAATAAAGTCCTCTCTTTCTGTTAAAACTTATATAACATCCTTTTGCTTTTAAGAAATGCAGTTTCAGGCACTGCATTTTGCAACAAAGTCATCGTGAAACTGTTTGTAAGGACAAGGACGTCCGAAGAAGAAGCCCTGACTGTAGTCGGGACCGACCTGTTGGAGGCGGATACGTTCTTCTTCTGTTTCAATGCCCTCTACACAAAGTTTCAAATCCAGATGATGTACCATGTCGCTCATTAAAGACAAGAGGTTGTAATCATATTCATTTGACAGTGCCTTTGCAGTAAAGGAACGGTCAATTTTAATAATGTCCGGTTTTAATTCATACAGATAATGAAAATTAGAATAACCGGTACCAAAATCATCTAATGCAAGACGGATGCCTTCGGATTTTAAAGAACCCCACAGGCTTGTAAAGCGCGGGTCGGATTCCAGCAGTCCGCTTTCTGTTAATTCAATTACGACATTAGCCGGGTTGACTTCAAATTCTTCAATGGCAGCAGCAATTTCACTGATAATGTCACTTTTCATAATTTGAATATAAGAAACATTAATGCTGATCTGAAAATTTGGAATTACCCGCTGGATTTTTTTACCGCAGGCAAGTGCCTGACGCATAATCCATCGTCCTGCCGGAATAATCAGCCCGGTTTCTTCCAAAATCGGAATAAATTCGGCAGGAGAAATCATGCCAAGTTCTGCACAGTGGAAACGCATTAAGGTTTCAGCACCGTACAAAGTGTTGTCTTCAGCGTGAAACAGTGGCTGAAAGTAAGCTTCAAAACCTTCAAAGTGATTTAAAATAGACTGGCGCAGAATTTTTGTAATCTGTTTTTTACGCAGAAAATTTTCATAATCCTTTGAAGTGAAAATATTGTAACGGTTTTTGCCGTTGCGTTTTGCTTCATTTAAGGCAAATTCTGAAATCTTCATAATATTGGAATAAGACTTTTCCCAGACATCTGCACAATTTAAAATGCCGCCGGAAATTGTAAATACAACTTCATAGTGGTTATCTTCCACAAACTGCTGGAGCTGCTGGCGGATCCGTACATACAAAGCGCAGGCTTCATCGACAGTACCACCCATAAAATCCACAATGACAAATTCATCTGCGACAATCCGGTAGAGCATCTGACCGGGTTTGATACAGGAAGAAATACACTGTGCGGTCTTTTTTAAGACCATATCGCCGTATTCTGTACCGAATTTTTCATTAATTTCCTTAAAATCATCAAGACCGAGCCGCAGCAGATATCCGGATGGAAAGGCTGCATAATAATCCTCCAGATAAGAGCGGAGACTGGATTCGCCTAAAAGACCGCTGACATCATCGGCTTTTTGTCTGCCTCCGATTTCATTAATACAGCCAATCATATAGTGCGGAACATTCTTTTCATGTACAATATATCCACGGCAGTTAATCCATACAGGCTGCCCTTTTTTATCAATCCAGCGGTACTGCATATTGTGAAAATCTTTTCTGCCTGCAATCAAATCATTCAAATCGGTCTGCAATGCCGCAAGGTCAGGGGCATAGACAAAATGCCGGTGATTTTCAATGACATTGTGAAAAGCAGTTCCCGGAATCGGAAAACGTTCCGCTGCGTGAGGGGAAATATAATAATAGTCATTAGTAAAATCATATACATATAAATGATCATCAATGCAGGGGTTTAATAAATCAATGACTGTACAAATTTGTTCAACAGTCATATCAGGCGATGAATGTTCCATAATAAGCGGCCTCCCTATATCTAAGCTGGTATAGTTTTATAAATGTCTTTACTAAAGATGATTATATGCTATATTGTTAGACAATGCAATGAGAAAAAGGGACTTTTTTGTTAAAATAGACTGAAAAATGTTGAATAAATAGAAATTTACATCACTTTTACATAAAGCACACATAAGTAAAAAGTGTGTAAATTTAAAAAAATAAAAATACATTAAAACAAATAAAAAATGGAATAATGGGTTGAAGTTTAAAACGAAATCTAGTATCTTATTATAAATAAGAAGTTATTAACAGGCATACAAAATCAGGAGGAACATTATTTATGAAATTCAGTGGACTGACAGACCGGGAAGTTGAACATTCCAGACAGCAGTATGGATCAAATGCAATACCGGATTCACAACCAACGACATTTTGGGAAGCGTTTAAAGAGACTTTTGGCGACCCGATGATTCGGATTCTGCTGATTATCGCAGGATTGATGATTGTTATGTGGGTACTTGGATATGCAGATATTTATGAGCCTGCGGGAACGATTGTGGCAGTATTAATTGTAGCATTTGTTTCGGCAAAGACCAGTGTGGCAAGTGATACAAAGTACAGGGAATTAAAAGGCAGTACAAAAAAGGATCAGTGTAAGGTCTACAGAAATGGTGTCATTACAGTACTTGATGTCGAAGACGTGGTTGTGGGTGACAAGATTCTTTTGCAGTCCGGGGATAAGATTCCTGCAGACGGGGTGTTGCTGTCCGGCAGTCTGCGTGTAGATAATTCTGCATTAAACGGAGAAGCGGAGGAATGTAAAAAAGAGGCAGCAGATGGCAGCACTGCATTTCCGGAGGACATTACAGGCGATACATTTGTCGATGAACATTCACTGTTTCGCGGTGCGGTCGTATTTGATGGCGAAGGAGTGTTGGATGTCCGCAAAGTCGGCTTAAAGACAATGATGGGGAAAATGGCAGAGGAAATGCAGGAGGATGAACCGGATTCTCCGTTAAAGGTCAAGCTTGGAAAGCTGGCAAATCAGATTTCGCGCTTCGGTTATATTGGCGCAGTTGTCATTGCAGTGCTTTATCTGGTACATTTTGTAATTCTTGCAGGCGGGGCGTCCGCATTTTTTGCAATGGGATTTGAAGCGGTGTTTACAAAAATTGTAGAAGCCGTTTCGCTGGCAGTTGTTATTATTGTATGTGCCGTGCCGGAAGGTCTGCCATTGATGATTTCACTGGTACTGATGCAGAATACAAGTAAAATGTTAGACCATAATGTATTGGTAAGAAAAGCTGAAGGGATTGAAACAGCAGGGTCTTTAAATATTCTGTTTAGTGATAAGACAGGGACAATTACAAAGGGAAGTCTTGAAGTCGTGGAATTTTTCACGGCGGACGGAAAAACCATTCCAATAGATGAATTGAGCCGTCACAGTAAGGTAAAAGGCTACGTAGACCTTGCAATCGGCAAAAATACACAGGCAATGTTTGACAGCCGTCATCAGGTTATCGGCGGTAATGCGACCGATCAGGCGCTGATGAAATTTATCGGTGAAAATACATTCCGCGCATTTCAGGAAGATAAGGATTGTCAGGTAACGGCATTTCAGGGCTTTAATTCCAAAAATAAATTCAGTCAGGCAAGAGTGGAAAGCTTCGGCAAGACTTTTTATAAGGGTGCACCGGAGCGTCTGCTTGCAAAGGCAGAAAAGTATCTGGATGCAGAAGGCACGGTTTGTCCGTTAGATCATGCCGCATTAAATGCAAAAATCGATGAATTGGCAGCAAAAGCAATGCGTGTACTGGCATTTGGGTATTCCGGGCGTGAACTCAAAGAAAATGAAATTCAGGATGATGTTGTTCTGATTGGCCTGGTGGGAATCCGCGATGATGTAAGAAGTGAGGCAAAAGAGGCTATCCGGGAAGTACAGGAAGCCGGTATACAGGTTGTCATGATTACAGGCGACAGGCTGGAAACGGCAGTCGCCATTGCAAAAGATGCGGGACTTTTACAAAATCCGGAAGATAAGGCAATTTCATCTGCCCAGTTAAATAAAATGTCTGACGAAGAAGTGAAGCGTATGATACCGCATATCCGCGTAATTGCCCGTGCACTGCCAACAGATAAATCCAGAATGGTGCGGCTGTGTCAGGAAATGAATCTTGTTGTCGGCATGACGGGGGACGGTGTCAATGACTCTCCGGCGTTAAAGCGGGCAGATGTCGGCTTTGCCATGGGAAGTGGTACAGAAGCTGCCAAAGAAGCCGGAAAAATTGTAATATTAGATGACAATTTCAAATCTATTAAGGATGCCATCTGGTATGGAAGAACAATTTATCACAATATTTTAAAGTTCTGCCGTTTTCAGCTTGTGATTAATATGGCGGCGGTGATTATCAGTGCCGTTGCACCATTTTTTGGAGTAGAAGAGCCGTTGAAGGTGACACATCTTTTGTTTGTCAACCTTGTTATGGACGGACTGGGGGCGATGATGCTCGGAAATGAACCGGCGCTTGAAAAATATTTAAAGGAAAAACCGCGCCGCCGCGATGAAAGTATTGTCAGCCCACAGATGATGATACAAATCGGAGTAATGGGAGTGTGGCTGGTTGTTATCAGTTTCTTATATTTAAAACTGCCGTTTTTTAAGCAGTTATTTGCAGTAGACGGACAGTATAATGTGTTGGCACAGCAGCAGCATTTAACAGGATATTTTGTATTGTTTATACTTAGTGCGTTATTTAATGGATTTAATGTCCGTGATGACGGTTTTGGAATATTTAAACGATTAAAGGAAAATCCGGATTTCTTAAAGGTTTTCTTTATCATTATTGCGGTTCAGGCATGCATCGTCAATGCAAAAAGAGTACCATTTGTGGTATTTGACTGGATTGGCAGTATGTTTAGCTGTGTACCGTTTAGCATGAAAGGCTGGATTGTGGTTGCTCTGCTTGCAATGACCATGATACCGGTAGATTTGCTCCGGAAATGTATTCAGAATACAAAGAACAGATAAAATTAAGAAAAAATGGCGGAAAGTCCGGAAAATAAAAATAGTGAAAACACACTGTTTATGCGGATTCCCGCCGTTTTTTTAACAATAAGAGGAAATAAAAAAAGAAAAAAATCAAAAAAAGTTGAAAAATGGTGTTGACAAATACCAGACCGGGTGCTATTATAATCAAGTCGCCGCGAGCGAGGGCAACAAAAACAGCCCACAGCGGTAACGAAACAAAATAAATCAACAACGGCTTTTGAGCTGGTATTGATAAATGAACATTGATAACTGAACAGTAAAACAACCCTGAAAATTCTTTGAAATTTTCAAT
>OMGL01001734.1_pt1 | contig 12589 bp, 11 predicted proteins | sample 1645831 | NCBI WGS metagenome assembly OMGL01 (sample SAMN00849301, study PRJEB25192) | human gut metagenome | reverse complement strand
TGGTATAATTGGTATGGAGGCGAATTTAGTTTGGAAAAGAAGAATTATGCCGCAAGGGCGGCTATATATGCCATGGGGCTTGTGATACTTGCCGCAGGGATAACGATGAACATCAAAACAGGGCTAGGCGTATCCACTATTATATCAGTGCCATTTGCCATATCGAGTATATGGGACGTGAATTTTTCTCTTGTGACTTTTGCTACATATGCACTGTTCGTTGTGATAGAAATGATAATAAAAGGTAGCGACAGAACTGTTATAGACTGGCTGCAAATACCATTCAGCATTGTGTTCAGCCTGCTGCTGAATATGTTTTCAAAGCTGCTTGATTTTAATTTCGGACATTTGTGGCAAAACACGCTGTATCTGGCAGCAGCAATAATCTGCACGGGTGCGGGAATGTCAATGATGATAGCCATGAAGTTCGTGCCGAACCCAGCCGACGGTCTTGCTCAGGCTATAGGAAAAGCCTTTGGAAAAAACATGGGCTTTGGCAAGAATATTCTTGACGCATCGTGTGTTGCCATTGCCTGCGTGATAGGTCTGCTGTTTGACAAGCGGATAATAGGTATCGGTATCGGAACGGTGGCGGCAATGCTCCTTGTGGGAAGGTGCGTGGCAGTATTCGACCATTTCTTCAAAGACAGAATGAAAAGTGCCGCAGGGCTTGCAGAATAAAAAACGCCGCAGAGGACAGATATCTCTGCGGCGTTTGTGTATTTATATAATAAAAAATCCGCTCTACATAACGTAAAGCGGATACAAGCAAAAGCTTAAACTTTTGCTGGCGCGGATTGAGAGATTTGAACTCTCGCGCCCGTTTCCAGACCTACTCCCTTAGCAGGGGAGCCCCTTCACCACTTGGGTAAATCCGCAAACCTGTATATATAAAAAATGTGGCGGACAGGGTGGGATTCGAACCCACGGTACGTTGCCGTATCACTGGTTTTCAAGACCAGCTCCTTAAACCACTCGGACACCTGTCCACATTAATTATTTGTTTTGTGTCGTTCTCTCTCAGCGACTTAATTATTATAGCACAGTTCATCTGTCTTGTCAACCCCTTTTTCAAATTTTTTTGCGAAAATTTTTTAAGCATAAATATTCCTTAGTATGCTGACGATACTTGACGAAATCTTATAAATATGGTATAATAAATCACAGCTTTGTATGTTTTATCACTTTATATGATAATTTATACAGAAAATTTTTTATGGAGGCGACTTTATTATGAAAATGACTGTAAGTCAGGCTATGGTTGAATGTTTGAAAGCTGAGAACGTCAAAGTCGTCTTTGGCTATCCCGGAGCTGCTATCTGTCCTTTCTATGACGCTTTGCTGGATGCTGAAAACGACATCAGGCAGGTGCTTGTGAGACAGGAGGCTAACGGCGGTCATGCGGCTAACGGCTATGCACGAATTTCAGGCAAGCCTGCGGTCTGTATCGCTACATCGGGTCCGGGTGCAACTAATCTTATTACTGCTATTGCTACCGCTTATGCGGATTCTATACCTATCGTGTGCATAACAGGTCAGGTGAATACCGACCAGATAGGCTCTGACGTTTTTCAGGAGGCTGACATTACAGGCTCGGCTGAGCCGTTCGTTAAGCACAGCTATCTTCTCAAAGAACCGGAGGACACTGCAAGAGTTTTCAAGGAAGCTTTCTATATAGCAGGCACCGGCAGACCGGGTCCTGTGCTTATAGATATCCCTATGGACGTTCAGAAAGCTGTTATCGACTTTGAGTATCCTGAAAAGTGCGAGATAAGAAGCTATAAGCCTACCACAAAGGGCAACTACGTTCAGGTAAGGCGTGTAATGGCGGCGTTGGAAGAGGCTGAGAAGCCGCTTATCTGTATTGGCGGAGGTGTTTTTGCCGCTCACGCTGAGAACGAGATAAGAGAGCTTGCCGACCTTATGCAGATACCTGTTATCACTACTATGATGGGCATTTCTGTTTTCCCTGATGACGACCAGCTTTTCTGCGGCATGATAGGTACTCACGGTGTCAAAATGGCTAACGCTGCTGTGAACGAGTGCGACGTGCTGTTCCTTGTGGGCGCAAGAGTTGGCGACAGAGCCGTTAAAACACCTTTGGCTCTGGAGAAAACTACTAAGATAATACATATAGATATCGACCCTGCGGAGATAGGCAAGAATATTGGTGCTGACCTGCCTCTCGTTGGCGACGCAAAGCTTGTTTTACAGCAAATGACGGAGCTTGCAAAGCCTATGAAACACGATGAGTGGATAGCTCACATCAAGACCCTTGGGGGCGAGAGAAAGTATGTTGAGCCTGCAAAGGGTACTGTCAATCCGAGGGTGTTTATCGACAGGCTTGCAAAGAAAATGCCTGCCAATGTTACTGTTGTGGCAGACGTTGGACAAAATCAGATATGGACCTGTACTGAATATAAGTTCCGCAAAGAGGGCAGACTTCTTACCTCAGGCGGCATGGGTACGATGGGCTATTCTGTGCCTGCGGCAATAGGTGCAAAAATGGCTGACGACAGCAGAGCAACAGTTGCTATATGCGGTGACGGAGCTTTTCAGATGTCGTTCATGGAGCTTGCAACAGCCGTTCAGTTCGGCGTTGATATAAAGGTGGTAGTAATGACAAACAACCGCCTTGGCATGGTAAGAGAGCTTCAGACGAACGGCTATCATGACAGACAGACAGCAGTTTTTCTTGACGGTTCTCCTGACTTTATCAAGCTTGCGGAGGCTTACGGCATACCTGCAATGAGAGTTTATGACGATGATACTATGGAAAAGGGCGTCGAAATGCTTGCCGAGCATAAGGGTATATGCCTTGTGGAAGTCGTTGTAGATAAGGATATGCCAACATTATAAGGTCGATATTTTAACTATCTGTAGCGTTTACAGTATATAGCGTTTACGTTCAAAAAATCTTAATAATAAGCTGGTATAATAAAAAATCAAGGAAAGGTTTCCTTATGGAGGTTGATTTATGAAACATACGATCTCAGTTCTTGTAGAAAACCACAGCGGTGTTCTATCAAGAATTTCCGGACTGTTTTCAAGACGTGGGTTCAATATCGAGAGCCTTGCAGTAGGTCCAACTCATGACCCTGACGTTTCAAGAATAACGATAGTTGCTGACGGTGACGAGCATACAGTTGAGCAGATCGAGAAACAGCTCAACAAGCTTATCGAGGTCATCAAGGTAAAGACATTTGAGGCTAATGAGTATCTCGCAAGAGAGCTTATGATAGTCAAGGTGTCTGCGGTCGCAAACAGACGCAGTGAGATAATGACTATTGCGGATATCACAGGGGCTAAGGTCATGGATATAACGCTTACGACAATGACATTGGAGCTTTGCGACACTTACGCTCACCTTTGCAGATTTGAGGAGGTCATAGCGCCTTACGGAATAATCGAAATGGTAAGAACAGGCACTATCGCAATAGAGAAAGGCTCTGACACATTCAATGCAGGCAAATAAACTTTGATTATATAGCCGAAAGGCTACATAAAATAAATCTTAAATTTCTGAATTTGGAGGAATTAACAATGGCACAGGCAAGAATATTCTATCAGCAGGATTGCGACATTAACGTACTCAAGGGTAAGAGAGTTGCCATTATCGGTTACGGTTCACAGGGTCACGCTCATGCACTCAACCTTAAGGAGAGCGGTGTTGACGTAGTAGTAGGTCTTTACGAAGGTTCTAAGAGCTGGGCAAAGGCTGAGCAGCAGGGTCTTACAGTTATGACAACTGAGGAAGCTGCAAAGACATCTGACATCATCATGATCCTTATTCCTGATGAGAAGCAGGCTGCACTTTATAAGAAATCTATCGAGCCATACCTCACAGAGGGTAAGACTCTTGCATTCGCACACGGCTTTAACATTCACTTCGGCTGCATCGTACCACCAAAGAATGTCAATGTTATCATGATCGCACCTAAGGCTCCTGGTCACACAGTACGTTCTGAGTATCAGGCTGGCAAGGGTACTCCTTGTCTGGTAGCTGTAGAGCAGGACGCAACAGGTAAGGCACTTGATCTTGCACTGGCATATGCACTTGGTATTGGTGGAGCAAGAGCCGGTGTTCTTGAGACAACATTCAGAACAGAAACAGAAACAGACCTCTTTGGTGAGCAGGCAGTTCTTTGCGGTGGTGTTTGCGCATTAATGCAGGCTGGTTTTGAAACACTCTGCGAAGCCGGATATGATCCAAGAAATGCATACTTTGAATGTATCCATGAAATGAAGTTAATCGTTGACTTAATCTATCAGTCAGGTTTTGCAGGAATGAGATATTCTATCTCTAACACAGCAGAATATGGTGATTACATTACAGGTCCTAAGATTATCACAGAGGATACAAAGAAGGCTATGAAGAAAATTCTTTCTGATATCCAGGATGGTACATTTGCGAAGGACTTCTTATTAGATATGTCAGAAGCAGGTGGACAGGTTCACTTCAAGGCTATGAGAAAGTTAGCTTCAGAACATCCATCAGAAGCTGTTGGTGAAGAAATCAGAAAGCTTTATAGCTGGAATGATGAATCAGATAAGTTAATCAATAACTAATCGTAATACATAATGAGGTCAGGGCGGCTGTGTTTTGCACAGCCGTCTTTTTAAGTTATGCAGATTTTCAAGGGTGCCAATATTTTAAAAACCGGAAAACGGAGCGAGGGACATGTTTTGACAGAAAAATATAAAAATTTTATATTTTTAGGATTTTTTTGTTTTGTATTCTGTGTTAAAATAATTTTGTATACAGCAGGCAGCGGAAGCAATGCTGCTTAGGAATGGAGTTTTTATGGAATTTAAAAGAATAGATGATACGAAATTCCAGTGTTTATTAGATGAAGATGATTTAGAAGATAACAATATTTCACTGGATGATTTTTTTAGAAATGATACAAAAAAGATTCACGGACTGCTCGATGTAATATTAGAAGAAGCACAGAAATCAATTGGCATTATGATGGATGGCGGTGTGATGTCTTTACAGCTGGCACCACAGCCAAATCATACCATCCTGCTCACTATTTCGTCCGGACACGATGAATTCAGCGATATGATCAGAAATGCAGGAAAGATGATGACAGACAGGATTTTATCGGATATCCACGATGCGGGCAGCAATGTTATTAAAAAAGAAGATGCCGGTGATGCAATCAAGTCAGCACCGTTTGTTCCGGTAGAAAAATTAGAGGAGCAGATTAAAAATAAGCTGAAAAAAACAGCAAAACAGCAGGAAGGCCAGATGATTGCCATTTACCGTTTTGCATCAATGCAGGCAGTAGAGGAATTTGCACAGAATTGTCCAAAGACATGGGGATTAAAGAACAGTCTTTATAAGCATAAAGAACAGGCATGTTTTTATTATATTGTAGAACGTACAAGATGTGCACAGGAAAAATATCAGTATATCTGCGATTTATTAACGGAATATGGCGGATATGTTTCATCGAAAAAGGAAACAGCGGCATATATCATGGAACATTGTGAAATACTGATAGAAAATAATGCTGTCAATATTATGAAAAAATATTGTATGTAAAGCAGGAAATGAGGAGAAACATGTTAGAATTACAAAATATCGGATATGCTGTTGAAGAAGGAAATACAAGAAAAGAGATTTTAAAGAATATCAGCTTAAAGATAGATGACCGTTTTGTAGCAATTACAGGTCCAAACGGCGGAGGAAAGTCTACACTTGCCAAAATTATTGCAGGCATTAATAAGCCGACAAGCGGCAAGATTTTACTGGATGGTGAAGATATTACAGATTTATCCGTTACGGAGCGCGCTAATAAAGGAATCAGTTTTGCATTTCAGCAGCCGGTCCGTTTTAAGGGACTGACCGTACGGGATTTAATTACGCTTGCAAAAGGTGAAAAGATTTCTGTAGCAGAGGCCTGTTCATATTTATCAGAAGTCGGATTGTGTGCGAAGGATTATATCAACCGCGAAGTGAACGCATCTTTATCCGGAGGCGAATTAAAAAGAATTGAAATTGCGATGATTATTGCCCGGGGAACGAAGCTGTCATTATTTGATGAACCGGAAGCGGGGATTGACCTTTGGAGTTTTAACAACCTGATTAAAGTATTTGAAGGTATGCACGAGAAAATTAACGGTTCAATCCTGATTATTTCCCATCAGGAACGCATTTTAAATATTGCAGATAAAATTATTGTGATATCTGATGGACAGGTGGCGGCACAGGGAACGAAACAGGAAGTGCTGCCGAAGCTTTTAGCTTCATCCGAAGCCTGTGAAACACTGATGAATAAGCTGGTATAGGAGGTAGGAATGGACGAGATACAAAAAAGTCTGCTCGAAAAGATTGCGGACATTCATGAAGTGCCGGAAGGCGCATATAATATCCGCTCAAACGGACAGTTAGAAGGCAGAAATACAACAGCCAATATTGATATTGTAACCAAAAAGGACGAACCGGGCATTGATATTATTATCAAACCGGGTACAAAAAATGAAAGTGTGCATATTCCGGTTATTTTAAGTGAAAGCGGCTTAAAGGATATGGTGTACAATGATTTTTATATTGGAGAGGGTGCAGATGTAACCATTGTTGCAGGCTGTGGCATTCATAACTGCGGTGTAGATACATCGGAACATGACGGAATCCATACATTTTATATCGGTAAAAATGCAAAGGTAAAATATATTGAAAAGCACTACGGTGAAGGGGATGGTGCAGGTGAGCGTATTCTAAATCCGACGACGATTGTGCATATTGAAGACGGCGGCTATATGGAAATGGAAACGACCCAGATTAAGGGCGTGGATTCCACGGTGCGCGATACAAAGGCAGACCTGGCAGACGGCGCAACGCTTGTTATCAAGGAAAAGATTATGACACACGGACACCAGACGGCAGAAACGAATTTTACGGTAGAGTTAAACGGTGTAGACTCCAGTGCCAATGTGATTTCACGTTCTGTTGCCAAGGGTGAATCCAAGCAGGTGTTCAATTCAAATATCTGCGGAAATAATCAATGCTATGGTCATACAGAATGTGATGCGATTCTGATGGATAACGGTCATGTCAAGGCAGTTCCGTCATTGGAAGCCAACAATCTGGATGCAAGTCTGGTACACGAAGCAGCAATCGGAAAAATTGCCGGTGATCAGTTAATCAAGCTGATGACACTCGGATTAACGGAAGCGCAGGCAGAGGAACAGATTATTAACGGGTTTATGAAATGAGATATCCAGCATATTTAAAGAAAAACGGAACAATCGGATTTGTGGCGCCGTCCTTCGGGTGTGCCACGGAACCGTATAAAAGTGCATTTGAAAGCGCACTGGCTGCATTTCATGAAATGGGCTATCAGACGATGCTTGGACCCAACTGCTACGCGGCAGAGGGGATCGGTATCAGTAATACACCACAAAAATGTGCGGCAGAATTACAGCAGATGTATGAAACCCCCGAAAATAATATTCTGTTATCTTGTGGCGGCGGGGAACTGATGTGCGAGATCCTGCCGTATATCGACTGGGAAGCGATAAAAAAAGCACCGCCGAAATGGTTTGCGGGCTATTCGGACAATACGAATTTCACTTTTTTGCAGACGACAATGGCAGATACAGCATCCCTTTATGCGCCATGTGCGGGTGCATTCGGCATGAAGCCGTGGCACAGGGCAGTGCAGGATGCTTTCGGGGTACTGACGGGTACATTGGAAGAAACGGCAGGTAACAGCGGAACAGAACGTGAAAGTGCAGCTGATGGACAGAAAAAAATGCTTGAAAGAAAGATTACAATAACGGATTATGATTTATGGGAAAAAGAATCTTTAAAATCCGAAGAAAATCCAACAGCACCGTATCATGCCACGGAAAAGTCCGTACTGAGGGTATACAGTGAGGACGGTACCGTAACAACACAGACACGGGTATCGGGCAGGCTGCTTGGCGGCTGTATGGACTGCCTTGTAAATCTTACAGGGACATCGTTTGATAAGGTGGCAGAGTTTCAGAAAAAATACCGTGATGACGGCATTTTATGGTTTCTGGAAAGCTGTGATTTGAATGTGATGAGTATCCGCCGTGCCATGTGGCATATGAAGCAGGCAGGCTGGTTTGAGAATACCAAGGGATTTCTGATAGGACGTCCGTTGCAGTTTGGACAGGAAATGATGGGCTTAGACCAGTACGAAGCGGTGATGGGCATTGTAAGGGAATATCACGTGCCGGTCATTATGGACGTAAGTATCGGACACCTCCCGCCTTCCATGCCGGTTATCTGTGGCAGTCTGGCAGAGGCAGTAGTGCATGAAAATAAGCTGACACTGGAGATGCGACTGCGGTAATGAAAAAATGAAGTATTTTTTGTCGTCAAGTAACACAGGACAAAAAATACTTCATTTTTTTCGCTCTTAATCACGCAGATAAATATCTCTTGTATAGACTTTATCTTTTACATCGTCTAAAACAGAATCGTAGCGGTTCGTGACGATGACGTCAGAAGCTTTCTTAAATTCATCCAGATTTTTTATCACTTTAGAATTACAGAACTTATCTGTATCAATGGATGGTTCGTAGATAATAACTTCCACTCCCTGCGCCTTGATACGTTCCATAATACCGAGGATGGAGCTTTGACGGTAGTTGTCTGAATGGGTTTTCATTGCAAGGCGGAACAGTCCGACAACATTTGGATTCATATCTAAAATGCGCTCTGCAATAAAATCCTTCCGCGTACTGTTGGCGGCAACTATCGCCGACATAATGTTGTTTGGCACGTTTTTGTAGTTGGCAAGCAGCTGTTTGGTGTCCTTTGGCAGACAGTAGCCGCCGTATCCAAAGGATGGATTGTTGTAATGTGTGCCGATTCGCGGGTCCAGTCCGATACCCTCAATAATCTGTTTGGAATTTAATCCGCGCACATCTGCAAAGGTATCCAATTCGTTAAAGAAAGAAATGCGGAGTGCGAGATAGGTATTGGCGAATAATTTAATTGATTCTGCCTCAGTTGTTTTTGTAAAAAGCACCGGAATGTCGGTCTTAATTGCACCTTCGCTTAACAGTCCGGCAAATTTTTTGGCACAGTTTAATAAATCCGGCTGTTCACTGTCGCAGCCTACGATAATCCGGCTTGGATAGAGATTGTCGTATAATGCTCTGCCTTCCCGTAAAAATTCCGGTGAAAATAAGATTTTTTCATATCCGATTTTGGCAATTAACTCGCGGGTGTATCCGACAGTTGATTTGATGACAATTGCGGCGTTAGAGCCGCAGGATAGCACATCCGATACAACCCGTTCTACGGAACTGGTGTCAAAATAATCTTTTTTTGAGTCATAGTTTGTGGGTGTGGAGATAATGACATAATCCACAGCTTTATAGACAGAACATCCGTCCGTTATTGCAGTCAACTGCAACGGGTGACCGGAAAGATATTCTTCGATTTCTTTATCTGCAAAAGGAGAAATCCGCTGATTAATTTTGTCAATTTTATCCTGGATAATATCTATTAAATAGACTTCATGGTGCTGGGCAAGTAAAATGGCGTTTGACAACCCCACATATCCGGCACCGACAACTGCGATTTTCATAATTGTTCAAATGAACCTCCTCAATATAATAGCATTAGTTTAGCACAAAAGTACCGTAGAATCAAATTTATAAATAAAATAGTATTAAAACATAAGTAATTAGATATTGATAAATAAAAATAAATATTGTATACTAAATTTAGTTTTTTTGTGTTTATGTTTAGAAATTTATTTTACTTTTGGGGAAAAGTATGAGGCTTTAGGGAAGGACAGCGCTATGGGAGATGCAATGGCAATGCGTTCCCTGCTTGAAAACAATCTGGGGATGATTATTGCATTTGACGGGCAGGGGACCGTGACATTTTTGAATGGTATTGCAAGAGAGGAACTGGATTACCGGCAGGGGAAGAAAAAGATTTCTGTTGAAGATATTTTTCCAACGTTAATCAGGGGAAACTGCAATTATGATGAATATGTAAATTCAGTACAGGGACAGTTAATCAAGACTGTGGCATATCGTAAGAATAATACGTGTTTTCCGGTGATGATACGTTTTTCAAAATTGTTTTTTGAAGATGTCGGACAGATTAATGCCGTAGCAGGGCTGAATATTCAGGATGAAGAAGATGCAATCCGTGAATTAAAAAAAGTTGAGCAGGAGATGGAGCAGAATTTAAAGGCACGTGACAGTTTTGTGGCAAATATTACCCATGAACTGCGTACGCCGGTCAATGGAATTAAAGGTCATGTAAAAAATCTGCTGGATCTGGAAACAGAGCCATCTAAGAAATCCACACTGGGTATCATTATCCAATGCTGTAACAATATGGAGAAAATTATTAATAATCTGCTGGATTTTTCAAAAATGGAGGCAGGCAAATTTGAAATCTGTGAAAAACCGTTTGAATTCAAAAGCTGTGTCAATCAGGCGATGGATACCAACCGGCCAGTGGCAAATCAGAAAGGGCTGCATTTTCATGCGTTTGTAGCAGAAGACGTACCGCAGACGGTTATCGGGGACGAATTAAGGATTACACAGATTATGAACAATCTGCTGTCCAACGCATTGAAGTTTACTTCAATGGGGGCGGTGACACTGGAGGTTTATAAAACACATCAGCGTGAAGATGTTGTTGAACTGACATTTTTTGTAACCGATACCGGAATCGGTATTGATGCGCAGGGCAGGCAGAAGCTGTTTCAGAGTTTTTCGCAGGCGGATGATTCGATTACGAGAAGATACGGCGGAACGGGTCTGGGACTGTATGTCACTAAACAGCTGGCAGAGCAGATGCACGGACATATTGAAGTAGAAAGTGAACCGGGCAGGGGCAGTACATTCAGCTGTGCAATTAAGGTCAAAGTACCTGTACAGGCGGTGGGGCAGGAAAAGGAACAGAATATTGAGTTTGATATTTCTAACTTGAAGAATCATCTGCTGGGAACGCAGGCAAAGAGCCGGATGGAACAGGTTTATATGTATGGAAGCGCAGCTAACAGGCGGGAACTTGCCATCAATATGGAAAAACTGGTTTTGTGCATCGAGATGGAAAACTGGGAAAAGGCAGAAGGGTTTGCGGAAAATATTAAAACGCTTTGTGCAGAATCCGGGGAGCAGACATTAAAGAGCAGGACATTTCGTCTGCTGATGGCAGTCCGGAAAGAAGATTATAAGCAGGCAATCGGATATTCGGAAGAAATCCGTACAATTTTAAAACTAAAAGAACCGGGGGCAGAAGGTGTATGAAGCAGAATGATAAACAAATACCGGTAATTTTGATTGTTGATGATGTGGAAGTCAATGCAAGATTATTAAAAAAGATGGTTGAAAAAATGGGATATCAGGGGCTGACTGCAACAGGCGTAAAAGAGGCGGTCAGTCAGATGCAGAAAGAACTTCCGCAGCTGATCTTGCTGGATATTATGATGCCGGATATGAGCGGTTATCAGTTTTGCGAATTATTAAAAGAAAATCCGGATACAAAGGATATTCCTGTCATCTTTGTATCGGCAGCCAGCGAGCTTGATGATAAAATGAAGGGCTTTCAGGTGGGGGCGGTTGATTTTATCAGTAAACCGTTTGACTATGGCGAAGTGGCAATGCGGGTTAATACACATTTAAAAATGTATCAGATGAAGCAGGAACTTGAAGACAGTAACCGCAGACTGAGCATTATTGTTAGTGAACAGGCAAAAAAATATGATGAAGAACAAAAAAGACTGTTAAAGGCACTGGCAAAGATTACGGAAGGCAGTAATGCAACCGGTATGACAAAACATCTGGAAAATGTGGCGTATAATGCAAGACTGCTGGCACAGGCATTAAATTTTACGGAAAAGTATGAAAACCAGATTTCTAAAACTTATATTGAAGCAGTGGAGCTTGCCGGTGCGGTACATGATATCGGAAAACTGACCGTTCCGAAAGAAATTCTTGATAAGCCCACAAAGCTTACGGAAACAGAGTGGGAGATTATGAAGCACCATACGGATAACGGGGATGAATTAATACGGGCGGCATATCCGGATGTAGAGGATAATACATTTGTCAAGGTGGCATGTGATGTGGTGCGGTCCCATCATGAGGACTGGGACGGAAGCGGATATCCTGACGGTTTAAAGGGCAGTGATATTCCGCTGAGTGCGCGGATTGTAAAAATCGTGGATGTTTATGACAGTATTTTGTCAGACCGGTGTTACAGGAGTGCGTACACCAAAGAGGAGTCGTTAGCTTATATGAAACAGGGAAGTAAAAGCCGGTTCGACCCATATATTCTGGAGGTATTTTTAAAGATTGAGAAGCAGCTGAGAAAGTAGCGGGGAAAAGCGATGACAGATGAAGAATTTTCACGCATTGTAAAATATACGGCGGTGCGTTACGGGATTAATTTATACCACAAAAAAGTCATGGTAGAGGGACGGCTTTCCAATTATCTGGCGGCAAACGGATTTAAAAGTTATACGGAATATATGGATCGGGTGGAAGCAGATTACACCGGGCAGGAAGCCCAGAATCTGATAAATATCCTTACGACAAATCACACATATTTTATGCGGGAGCCTGAACATTT
>OMGL01001718.1_pt1 | contig 12690 bp, 9 predicted proteins | sample 1645831 | NCBI WGS metagenome assembly OMGL01 (sample SAMN00849301, study PRJEB25192) | human gut metagenome | reverse complement strand
GGCAGGTCGGATACGCCTGCCATAGGTGCCAGGATAATGGGATTATCCAGGGTCACATTGCCAATCTGTAATTTCTTCATAATCTCTCCGTGGTCCGGTATCCTAATTTATTTCCCGGATACTACTTTCGGTTCTTGTCGTAGATGATCCGCAGTCCATCCAGCGTCAGAGAGCTGTCATAGATATCAATGCTGTCGGTCTCGTCTGCGATGGCACGTCCCAATCCCCCGGTGGCTACCACCTTCAGATTGGCAAGACCGCTCTCTTCCTTTACCTTGCGGATGATGTATTCCGTCTGTCCGATCTGACCATACATCAGACCGGCCTGCATACTGGTAATGGTCTCCTGTGCCAGAATAGTCTTCGGCTTGCGGATCTCGATATTCGGCAGCTTCGCCGTCTCTTTCCATAAGGCTTCAGAGCTGATGCGGATGCCGGGAGCTGTGATACCTGCGGTAAATCTTCCGTCCTCCGTGATTAGGTCATACGTGGTGGCAGTACCGAAATCCAGTACCAACACCGGTCCGCCGTATTTCACATAGGCTGCCACCGCATCGACGATACGGTCCGCACCTATACCTCTGGGATCTTCCGTAGCTACCTTAATACCGCTTTTGACTCCGGGCCCTACGATGAGAGGCTTCGTATGCAGATAGCGGATGATAGAACTGGTCAGGGAATGCATCACATCCGGCACGACGCTGGCAATGATGGCTCCCTCGATATCCGAGGTCTCAATTCCGTTATTTTTCAATAACTGCGTGATCATGATCCCGTATTCATCGGAAGTCCTGGGAGTCTTTGTCATGATCCGGAAAGTAGCTGCCAGTTTTTCCCCACAAAAGACACCCATGGTCATATTGGTATTACCTACGTCTATGACAAATATCATTCGCCGTCCTCCTCATCCAACAGTTCCGAAACATCTTCTTTTTTGATAAATACACGGTAATACAGACTTAAGGATTCGAAAAGCTCCTGTCTGCTCCGACGGATCTCAGCGATCAGCAGTCCGGATGAGACCTCATCGTAATAGATGTCATCGTCATCCGCGTTAGTCTCCATGACCACGTTGCCGTCCTCTTCAAAGGCGATGGTAAACACGCCTCCCACTTCCTCAGTGAACAGCACGCAGATGATGTGCAGTTCTTCCTTGATGGATTCGGGAATCATTTTGAATTGTTCTTCGTTAAAGTAATATTTTTTCTCATAGGCATTGGCGCCGCAGAGTACAATTTTGTTCTCGTCCATAATTCTCTATCCTGTTATTTTTATTCTAAATCTGCTTCTGGTTCATGGTGCATCACGCTCCGCTGCCTCAGATGCTACACGTAGCCGTATACCCCACGCACAGACACCTCTCCGGCATAGACTTCCTCTATGCTGCCGTCCTGTCTCTCTACGAGAAGCTCGCCCTGGTCGTTGATTCCCCGTGCGGTACCGCGGAATTCTCCCTTGGGATCCAGCACGCAGACTTCTCTGTCCCGGTTCACCAGGAGTTTCGCATAGGAGTCTCTGAGCCTTTTCAGGTCATGGGTCTGTAAGAAGATCTCATAATCCTCCTCAAAAGCTTCCATGATGTCCGCGATCAGCTGGCTGCGGGAAATCCGGAATCCGCACTGTTCCTCGATGGCTGCTGCCCGGTCCCGGATCTCCTCCGGGAATTCCTGCCTGCGCACATTGATGCCCACGCCGATGACAATGTGATGGATATAAGCCTGTTCCATACTCATCTCCGTGAGGATACCACAGACTTTTTTTCCATCCAACACAATATCATTGGGCCACTTGATGCCTACCTTTGCCGCACCTTCTTCACTGCCGCGTCCGAGAGTCTGCCGAATACCCTTAGCCACCGCCAGTGCCATGACTAACGTTAACATCGGTGCGCAGTCCGCATTGAAATCCGGTTTGAGCATTAACGTATAGTAAATATTGCTTCCCGAAGGGCTCTCCCAGCCGCGGCCTCTGCGGCCCCGTCCGGCAGTCTGCTGATCCGCTACGACCAACAATCCGCTCTCTGCTCCCTGTTCCGCTTCCAGCTTGGCACGGATATTGGTGGAATCAATGCTGTCGAAAAACAGTAAGGGATGTCCCACCCACTTTGTCTTCAATCTGCTTTGGATATCGGCCTGGTTATAGACCTCCTCTGCCTGATCCACCAGGTGGTACCCCTTGTTCTGTACCGCCTCGATGACATAGCCTTCTTTCTTCAGTTGTCCGATTGCTTTCCATACGGCAGTCCGGGATACTCCGAACTGCTCACAGAGTTCCTGTCCGGAGACGTAAGTCTCCTTTTCCCGCAGGAGCTCCAATATCTTTGCTTTCATACTCATAAAGTTGCCGCCATCACTGCCTTGATCGTGTGCATACGATTTTCTGCCTCTTCAAATACCAGAGACTGTCCGGATTCAAATACTTCGTCGGTGACTTCCATCTCGGTGATGCCGAAACGCTCACCCATCTGGGCACCGATCCTGGTCTTCAGATCATGGAATGCGGGGAGACAATGCATAAAGATCGCCTGCTCACCGGCATTATCCATCACCGCTTTATTCACCTGATAAGGGGACAATTCCTTGATACGCTCGGTCCATACTTCGTCCGGCTCACCCATGGATACCCAGACATCCGTATAAATGACATCCACATCCCTGGTACCTGCCTTCACATCTTCGGTCAGGGTGATGCTGCCGCCGGTCTGTGCCGCGATTGCTTCACACTCTGCCACCAGCTCTTTTGCTGGGAAATATTTTGCCGTAGTGCATGCGGTAAAGTGCATACCCATCTTCGCACAGGCTACCATCAGAGAGTTTCCCATGTTGTAACGGGCATCTCCCATATAAGTCATGCGGATTCCCTTCAGGTGTCCGAAATGCTCACGGATGGTCAGAAGATCTGCCAGCATCTGGGTGGGATGGAATTCATTGGTCAGTCCGTTCCATACGGGAACCTTGGAGTATTTCGCCAGTTCCTCTACGATATCCTGTCCAAAGCCACGGTATTCGATACCCTCGAACATGCCTGCCAGTACTCTGGCGGTATCGGCGATGCTTTCTTTTTTACCGATCTGGGATCCGGTAGGATCCAGATAAGTGGTACCAATTCCCAGGTCATGCGCTGCCACTTCAAAAGCACATCTGGTACGGGTACTGGTCTTCTCGAAGATCAGAGCCACATTCTTGCCTCGGAGGGTATCTACGGGGATTCCTTTTTTCTTTTTATCTTTCAGGTCTGCCGCCAGGTCCAGCAGATATTCGATCTCTTCCGGTGTGAAATCCAATAATTTCAAAAAATCGCGTCCCTTTAAATCCATAATACTCCTCTTTTCCGAGGCTTCGGCCTCTGTATTATTTTTAGCTATACGTAATCAATATACTTCATTATCCGGCGTTTTTCAACCCCTCGCAGCATGCACTTTATGCCACGTTTTCTGATCCTTGGAGCAAAAAAGGATCCCTACCGGCATTCCGGAAGAGATCCTCTTTGATCTGTCTGATTCTATTCGTTATGACTTTTATTCTGCTTTTTTGCCGGCTGCTGCCTTGAAGGTCTCTGCTATGCTGGCAATGCCCTGCAGCTCTGCGGGGAGCAGGATGGTGGTGGCCTGACCATCCGCTACTTTCTCGAATGCTTCCAGGCTCTTTAACTTCAGGACTGCGGCATCTGCACCCGCTTCCTTCAGCATCTTGATACCGTCGGCATTCGCCTGCTGCACCTTGAGGATGGCTTCAGCTTCACCTTCTGCCTCGCGGATCATCTTCTCCTTCTCTGCCTCTGCACGGAGAATGGCTGCCTGCTTATCTGCCTCTGCGCGAAGGATGGCGGATTCCTTGGCACCTTCTGCCTCCAGGATCTTAGCCTTTTTCTCACCTTCAGCACGGGTTACGGCTTCACGTCTCTCACGCTCTGCCTTCATCTGTTTTTCCATCGCATCCTGAATAGCTGCCGGTGGAATGATATTCTTCAGCTCGACACGGTTGACCTTGATACCCCAAGGATCTGTCGCCTCGTCCAAAGTCGCACGCATCTTTGTATTGATCGTCTCTCTCGATGTCAGAGTCTGGTCAAGTTCCAGCTCACCAATAATATTTCGAAGCGTTGTTGCTGTCAGATTTTCAATCGCCATGATTGGCTTTTCCACACCATATGCAAACAACTTCGGATCTGTGATCTGGAAGAATACGACTGTATCAATCCGCATCGTAACATTATCTTTTGTGATTACCGGCTGTGGTGCAAAATCAACAACCTGCTCTTTCATAGAAATGCGGTGTGCTACCTTATCAATCAAAGGCGTCTTCAAATGCAGACCTGCTGACCATGTCGTATTGTATGTTCCCAGACGCTCAATGACATATGCATGTGCCTGTGGTACAACACGTATAGAACTGCAAATCACTACAACAACCAAAATTACAAGAAAAATACCTAATATCTGTGCTCCATTCATCTTTCTGCCTCCCTTTTTCAATCAACTCTTCTATACTATCCTATGCCTGTGTGCTCTTCGTCACGATGAGCTTCACGCCGTCGATGCTCTGCACGAGAACCTTCTCTCCCGCAGCAATCTTCGAATCATCTGCGGAACGTGCAGACCATTCCATGCCCGAAAGCTTCACAACACCCTGTGCCTCCAGATTGTTGATCTCCTGCTTGACGATTCCTTCTTTTCCAATCAGACTGTCTACATTCGTCTTCTCCACATTCTTCATCAGATGCTTCGCCGCAAATGGCCGGGTAAACACAAAAAGCAACGTCGACACAACCGCAAACACAAGAAGCTGCACCAACCAGTGTGCACCGGTCAGCGAGATCAGTCCTGCCACAAATGCACCGCCTGCGAACCATATGGACGTAAGTCCGAGTGTAATGATCTCAACCACGATCAGTATCACAGTTATAATCAGCCATATTGTTAAACCCATAGTAACCTCCTCCTGTTATTTTTCAGCAAAATACACATCTCCTATGTATTCCGCTCCGTCTTTTTTATTTTATCACACCGCGCAAAAATCTTCCACAAAAAATAAAGAGAAATCCGTCAATTTTGCACAAATTTAACGGATTTCTCACATTGTTTTTTAATATGATGGTTTTCGACAGATTAATTCGACTGCATTGCACGCTTTGCACGCATACGAAGTGTTGGATCCAGAATCTTCTTACGGATACGGATGGACTTCGGTGTGATCTCCAGAAGCTCGTCAGTATCAATGAAATCCAGTGCCTGCTCCAGAGAAAGGATCTTTGGAGGTGTCAGCTTCAGCGCATCATCGGAACCGGATGCACGTGTATTCGTAAGCTGCTTCTTCTTGCAGACATTTACTTCGATATCCTCTGCCTTACCGCACTGTCCAACGACCATACCGCCGTAGACCTGCTCGCCCGGTCCGATAAAGAGTGTTCCACGCTCCTGTGCATTGAACAGACCATATGTGATACTCTCTCCTGACTCAAACGCGATCAGAGAACCCTGACTTCTGTAATTCATATCGCCCTTGTATGGCTGATAACCATCAAACATCGTATTGATGATACCATTTCCCTTGGTAGCGGTCATGAAATCACCACGGAAACCAATCAGTCCACGGGATGGAATTGAGAACTCCAGTCTCGTTGTACCATTTCCAGTCGGTGCCATACCCTGTAACTCACCCTTACGCTGATTCAGCATATTGATAACGGTACCGGAGAATTCATCTGGCACATCAATGACTGCAATCTCGAACGGCTCTAACTTCTTGCCCTTCTCATCTTCCTTATAGATAACCTCTGCCTTACTTACTGCGAACTCATAGCCCTCACGACGCATGTTCTCGATCAATACAGACAGATGCAGCTCACCACGTCCGGATACCTTAAAGCTCTCAGTCGTGTCTGTCTCTTCCACACGCAGAGAAACATCAGTATTTAACTCACGGAACAGACGGTCACGCAGATGACGGGAAGTAACGAACTTTCCTTCCTTACCTGCGAGCGGTGAATCATTTACCATGAAATGCATGGCGATCGTAGGCTCAGAAATCTTCTGGAACGGAATTGGTTCCGGATCATCCGGTGAACAGATTGTATCACCGATGTGGATATCTGAAATACCGGAAATCGCTACGATCGAGCCGATACCTGCCTCGTTCACTTCCACCTTGTTCAGACCTTCAAACTCATATAACTTACCAATCTTTACCTTGCGGTACTTGTCAGGCTCATGATGGTTTACGATGATTGCATCCTGATTCAGCTTAATCGTACCATTATCCACCTTACCTACACCGATACGGCCAACATACTCATTATAATCAATCGTACTGATCAGAATCTGTGTACCTGCATCTGGATCACCGGTTGGTGCCGGAATATATTTCAGGATCGTCTCGAACAATGGCTGCATATCTGTACCCGGCTCATCTGGTGAAAGGGATGCAATACCTGCCTTTGCGGATGCGTAAACAAATGGGCAGTCAAGCTGCTTCTCATTTGCATCAAGTTCTAATAAAAGCTCCAATACTTCCTCTTCTACTTCTGCCGGTCTTGCCTCCGGACGATCGATTTTATTGATACACACGATTACGTTCAGATCCAGTTCCAGTGCTTTTTTGAGCACGAACTTCGTCTGTGGCATCGCACCTTCAAATGCATCTACCACGAGGATAACGCCATTTACCATCTTTAAGACACGCTCTACCTCGCCACCGAAATCAGCATGACCCGGCGTATCAATGATGTTGATCTTTGTATTCTTATAAGTAACTGCGGTGTTCTTAGAAAGGATTGTGATACCTCTCTCACGCTCGATGTCATTCGAATCCATGACACGCTCTGCGACTTCCTGATTGTCACGGAATACACCACTCTGCTTCAACAGTTCGTCCACGAGGGTTGTCTTACCATGATCGACATGGGCGATAATTGCTACGTTTCTTACATCTTCTCTTGTAATCTGCATATCTCTTTCCTCATCTCTATATACATACTCAACTACAACAAACTTAGGTATTTTAGCACATTCTTCCCTTACTTTCAATATTTTAGACAAAAAAAGCTCCGGGGATTTCACTCCCCGAAGCCCTGTTTTTACTGCTTATTTTTTGATATATGCCTGTGTTTTCACACTGGTAATACCCTGATATCTCGTTGCTGGAGCCTTGCCGTTCTTCGGTACAAGCACGATTTGGATACCTTCCAGTCTCTTTGCAAGTCCTGCAGTTCCTGCTGCTTCGCCGTTCTTTGCCCAGTTCAACCAACCATAGGTCTGTGCATGTACACGATAATAAACATCGTAATGTGCTGCCATCTCGCCAGTCAGATTGATACGGATTGCTTCCAGACGCTTTGCCTCTCCGGAAGTACCACTCATCTGTCCATCGTGTCTCCATGTGTTCTGATTGTTCTCATTTCCCTGCCAGCCATAGGTCTGTACATGGGTGGTGTAGACAATACTTCCACTGTATGGCTTGTTCGTGAGCTTGATGTTGATACCTTCGAGTCTCTTTGCCTGTCCGGAAGTACCACTCATCTGTCCGTTGTACTTCCATCCCTGCCAGCCGTATGTCTGTACATGTGTCCGGTATGCGATATTTACATTTCTCTCACCTGCCACACTTGGGTTGGTATTGGACGTTGCCTGATTGCCAACCACCGGTGAAGAACCAGCCTTTGCAATATAACTCTTTGCCTGATGTACGCCAGAAGCCGCATTCACTCCTGCATAATTTAATCCCGGCGCTGATGCACCCTTCTTCAATACAACGATCTGGATACCTTCCAGTCTCTTTGCATAACCTGCAGTTCCAGATGGTGCGCCATTCTTCGCCCAGCCAAGCCAGCCATATGACTGTGCATGCACTCTGTAATAAACATCGTACTTATCCTTATCTGCGCCTGTAAGCTGGATCTTGATTGCCTCTAATCGCTTTGCTTCACCCTCAGTTCCGTTCATCTCACCATTTGCGGACCAAGGCAGCCAGCCGTAGCTCTGGCAATGGGTTGTGTACTGGATTCCAAGGTTGTCATTTCCGTAAACACGGATCTTGATGCCTTCCAGTCTCTTTGCCTTGCCACTTGTACCAGCCATCTTACCATTTACAAACCACTTGTTTGCATTGTTCTCATCACCCTGCCAACCGTATGTCTGTACATGGGTTGTGTAACGAATGGTAACATCCGGTGTTTGTGCTTTGAGCTTCGCAATCGTCTCGGTATCAAGAACTGTCTTGCAGACCGTACATTCCTTATGTCTGCTTCCTTCTGCATCTACGGTCGCTTCTTTATCGACGATCCACTTGGTCGTTGGATGCGTACATGCCTTTCGTGTCAATGTGATCTCGACACTTTCTACTTCGTAGTTACCTGCATCTTCGCCAGCATACTTCGCTGTCACTGCGACCGGCACGTCTACCTCTAACTTCTTGTCAATATCAGCATCATCAAACTTCCAGCCTGTCGGAAGTGTTACCGCACCAACTGTAGTCTTCGTATAGTCTACCTCCATAGATGCCCCCGGCATGTTCGGAGCCTTTGGTGCTTTCTGTACAGTTACACTGGCATTCAACTTCATCGGATTATCTGGCTGAATCAATTCATAATTATCCGCACTATCGCCGACCAGCTTCAGTTCCGGAAGTGTGATTTCTGTATATGTACCGGCATTCTTATCCGGAAGATCACCATACAGATCCGTCATATCCGCTTCAACAACATCCTGTCCCAATATTCCGATCAGTGTTACACGGCTAACCTTTACTTTCGTTGTGCCATCATATACCTTATCAGATACATCTACACTATAAACGGAAATCTCTTTTTTCTGTATCGTATATTCCACGGATGCACTTACCGCATCTTCTCCTGTTCCTACTGTCACAGTCGCTTTATAATCGCCTGCGTTGACCGGTTTACCTTCTACAAGTGTGACACTTCTTCGCTTATCCACGCTTTCATAATTTACGCTCACTGAGTCAAATGCATTCTCAGGTGTCTGTGTCACAGTTGCTTCCTTGGCAGTTCCATCATAAGTAAGAGAATCTGGTGCAGTTAATGTCACGGTTACTTCGTGCTTATTCGTCTCCGCTGTACAGCCCTCTCTCTGGCAGGTAAATATCAGTGTTACTCTTGTGCCATCCTTTGATTTATCCTCGTCCACTTTGTAATCATGTCCAAACGCTGAAATAACCGGAAGCTTGTTGAGTTCCTTTGTTCCGTCTTCATCACTGAACCGCCTCTTACAGTTTGTACAGGTCCAGTAGGCTTCCATTCCATCTTTCTCACAATCCGCATTTACTTTCTCGGTTTTCACAAGTGCATGGGTAAACTTTGTATCTTTCTCTTCGTTTGAATATTCGATTTCAAGCGATGTATCTTCTGTACATCCACTGTATGTCACATTCTGATAAACGGTTTTCCCACCAAGTACCGGGTATGGATCTCCGCCTTCGTCTGCAAGTGTCTGTCCCCATACAGGATCGTCCTGGCCTCCTTGTAAGAGATAAGCAATTTCGCCGCTGGCAAAATCATCTGCATCCCTTCCAGATGCACCATCTTCCTCTGCAATATAATTATCCTCAAGATAATAGCAATTTTTTACAACTGCTTTCTCATTCTCAATAACTGCGATATTTCTTTTGTAATCATCATTGACAATGCTATTTATTGTGCCAATGTTATAGCAATTTTCGATCTGTCCGGAAGTGGTGAAAGAGTCATTACATCCACATATACCTCCAACCATATATCCTCCCGTTACTGATCCGGTATTATAGCAATTAAGAATCTTCCCATTACTTCGACCACATATACCACCAGCCCTAGTCCCAAAAACATCGTTGGAAACCTTTCCTGTATTATAACAGCCTGTAATGGTACCCCCTTCGTTCACTCCACAGATACCACCCAGATAGTTAACATTATTATATGAGCTGTTTACCATTCCTGCGTTATAACAATTTCTAATAATTCCACTATTGTATCCAACGATTCCTCCTACATCGTAACCCTCCTTGAGACAGTAATAGCTATCTAGCACTCCAATATTTTCTACAGTTGCACTGCTGGTTGTAAGCTGAAATATTCCTGCTTCAGTAATAGTGTCTGAAACACAATATATACCACTGATCGTATGCTGTGCACCGTCAAATGTTCCACCATAATGTTTTATCGGTGTCCAATTACGTAATCCATCTACATCTTTCGTAAGGTCTCCGTCATTAAGGACATTTTTATTGACAACAATATCCGCTGTCAGAACTGCTTTCGCATCTCCATAAAACTCTTTATTCACTTTATCGGCAAACCAGTAAAGCTGACCGGCATTTCCGATCTCATATACATGATCAGAATTCAATACCGCCGGCTCATAGGCGTCACAAGCCTTACAGAAACCATTCTCATATGTATGCTCCTGTTCTACCTTCGTCTCTGTTACATATCCAATCGGGCAATCCTTACATGCCACATTCTCGTAATGCTTTTGGCTGTCTATGTATGTACCACCTTTTGTCGCGTCGGTATTATGTGTATGTTCTACGCCATCCACTAGAATTGTGGCACCATCTTCGACAGTAAGTTTATCCAGATTTGTAACACTTGCACCTTCCGCAAACATAATCGTGCCACCACTTGGTATCGTCAGCTCCTCACATAAGGTTGCCGCTCCATAGATTCTCGTAGTGTTGCTGCTATTATCTACCACAATAGAATTTGTATATGTTGTTTTTGCACTTATATCCCTCAAACTGTTCGTTCTAATTTCACTGTTCGAACATTCAAACTCTCCTATGAATACATATCCGACTGCATTAATCTGACATCCAGAACAGCTAATTGTATTTGCGTCTATATGTCCTCCTACATATAACTTTACATTTTCTAATGATACAGTTCTTCCATTGCTACCGCTACCTACCTTATCTATATCACCTTCAACATTTAGTTCTATATTATTTATCGTAAGTGCATCTACAGATATAGAACCTCCACAATACAGTTTAGCTTTGTCGGTACCATTTTCTATGCCAGTAATATAGGCTGCATCAGAATTCTCTGCGTCAATTTGTCCTACGGTATTTTCACCACTGATTTGCAGATTCAAATCGCCACCATCATATGTGATACTACCTAAACTTGCCTTCGTCAGGGTAAGGGTATTTGTATCCGCATTATAACTCCATCCATCGCCTTCCGTGGTCTCTGATACTATGCCTTTAGTTATAATGTCATTATTTCCCACACTTAACGTTGTCGGTATGTTAACTTCTTCCTCCGCCTGCACGGTGAGACTGCCCCAGCCTGTCCCCTGTATCACGGACAGCACCATAAAACACGCCAGCAGCCATGCCAGTATCCTTGATCTTCGTTTTTTCATTCCCTCTCTTTTTCGCATATGATCCCTCTCTTTCTTATCTCCGTTAACGATAATCATCATTTCTGCATGATGGTCGAATGCACCTCATAAAATGCACGCATATTTCTTGTCTCCATAACAAAAAGCACGCTACTCTGATAGTAACATGCTTTTTTTGTAACATATTTTACTTGTTGTGACAACCTTTCTGGGACGAAATGCATTTTTCTGGGACGAACGGTTCCAAATCAACCATTTTTATAATAATACCGGCTGGATCTGCTCCTTTGCCAGTGCATATTCTACCGTCTCTGCAATCTTTGTCATATCCGCCACGCAGGAATTCGGCTTTTTTACCGCATCGTCCTGTCCAAACGGAACGAAATAGATATGCTTCATCACCATAAGCTTTCCGATATTCTGCAGATTGATGCCAAGCGCATCGTTCGTGGAAATAGCAATGATCACGGGACGTCCGTTCCGAAGGTGCGACTTCGCCGCCATCAAAACCGGAGTATCCGTGATTCCATTTGCAAGCTTTGCTGCTGTGTTTCCCGTGCAGGGTGCAATCACAAGGGCGTCGAACAGCTTCTTCGGTCCGACCGGTTCTGCGCCCTGTATCGTGTGAATCGCGCTTCTTCCTGTGATTGTCTCGATCTCTTTCACAAAGGACTTCGCCTCTGCAAACCGCGTATCCAGTTCATAGGCATGCTGTGAAAAAATCGGCGTGATACTCGCCGTCTCATCCCGTAGAAGCTCTATCTGTTTTTTTATCTTTTCGAACGTACAAAATGATCCGGTAATCGCAAATCCCAGATGACAGTCTGACCGCATACCTTATGGCTCCTTTTTGTTAGTCCGAAGGAGTCTCCGTGGCAAGCACATGCTCGTAGATGCCGGAAGCAATCACAGTTCCTGCTTCCTTTGGATACAGCTTTCCGGGGATACCCAGATAGATGTCTGCCCGGATGCCGTGTGCCTTACAATACGCAAAATCCGTTCCGCCCGGGCTTGAAGCTATATCATAGATGAGAATCGACGGGGAAAACCATTGCAGATGCCCGGCGTCTAAGACCATTGCCGGTATCGTGTTGAACACATAGCTGTATTTGTCATAGGCGTAATGATCCCACTGTGCAAGATTTCGGTATCCATATGCATGCTGTTCGATCTTAGGTTTAAGTTCCTTCCGTCTGACTGCAACATCCACATGTGCCCCGGCTTTTGCCAGTGCATCCGCAATTGCTTTTCCGCAATGCCCATATCCAAGTACAAGACAGTGGCTTTCCAAGAGCACGGCATCTCTTCCGGCGATTGACAGGATTCCCTGTGCGGTGAGCTGCGCATTCTCC
>OMGL01001711.1_pt1 | contig 12725 bp, 5 predicted proteins | sample 1645831 | NCBI WGS metagenome assembly OMGL01 (sample SAMN00849301, study PRJEB25192) | human gut metagenome | reverse complement strand
CTCTACCGTCGGTCCTTCATTGAACGCTACGTTATCTTTATAAGCGGAAACCAATTTATTAGGGTTCTCGGCGGAAGTTTTCTTGATCAAGTTGAACAAGGAACTTTCTTTTTCCTCGCCGTCGATGATGAATACACCTCCGAATATTTTATGTCGGCAGTGTTCCGAGTTTACTTGGGAGAAACCGAACACCTCGCTATCGGTCAACTTACGTCCCAACTTCTGGCTTACCTCGTTCAAGTAAGCGATCTCCTCTTGGCTTAGAGCCAAGCCCTCTTGTTGGTTGTACACTTCCAAATCCTCAATGTAGACAATAGGATCCGGTTTTTTACTGATCGTGAAGATCTCCTGATTCAAGCCATTGTAGATACGTTGCAACATCGGATCGTGATCTGTGTCGCCAGAAGAAACAGGAAAATATTCCTCAATACGGGAAATACCGGTCAGGCCCATGTTCTGGGTAATTTCAACGGCGTTCGTACTCCACGGGGTAATCATTTCCCGGCGTGGCCCTACGTACCAGCCTTCCAATGTTTCTGATTGAACAGGAGTCGCCTCGCTAAACAACCAAACCAGTTTTTGAGTGTCTTCAGGAGAGAAAGCGTGCGCGGCCTCTACAGCCAGCACCGTCTTTGTTGGAGATTGAAAGAATAGAATCATATCGTTGATTTATTAGTATTTATCACGAAATAACGAATAAGCCTCTTTTAGAGAGTGCAAAGATAATGATTTCCCGTGAATTATTATGTCAATACGTTTTAAAAGAAAAGAGGGCGGAACCTCCCGGTCTCGCCCTCTCATGTCCCCTACATAGTAAAAAATAAGAGTGTGTCTATATTCTACCAGCCTGCGTTCTGTTGTGCGGCTAGCGTGGGGTTTCTTAATATATCATTCAATGGGATCGGCCAAATAAAGCGTTTATCTGTGTACGGGATGAACTGTTTGCTGTTGCCGAACCATTCAGCTTTCACTTCTCCACCAACAACGAATGCGCCTTGGTTCTTCACATTGTTATATTCGATTTTAGCGGGAATACCACCGGACGGCAGCAAGTCGTCAGCCGCTAAACGATGAATGTCTTCCCAACGGCGACCTTCACCTTGGAACTCAATGCGACGCTCCCAAAGGATAGCTTCCACCAGTGCTTTCGTGTTGGCGAAATCGCTTGCCTTATACGTCTGTGTAGCGGGGTCGGCCAAAGAACGGTCTCTTACTTGATTCAATTTCTCCAATGCGAGAGTCTTGTCTCCCGCACGTGCGGCAGCCTCGGCCTCGTTTAGCAATACCTCGGCATAGCGCAGGATCGGGGCGTACTCTTCACGTGTTTGGGGATTCTGGTATTTATCACAGAAGTAATAATCGTCAGACGCACGATAAAGGACGAGGTTACGACGCTTGTCATCCCCTTTCCAGAATTTGGAGTTGTAAAGGGTAGGGGATGTCGGGCACATCGCACGGCCACCTTCACGGGCAGACATCATAGCGGACATAGCTCCATTTACAGATGCGTTATCTTGAGAGTCATTCGGAATGGAGAATATAGATTCCTGATTGTCTTTGTAAGAAACGAAAGGAGTGGCAGGATTGGTTTCCAGAATGAAACGTCCGCCTTCCAGTTTCTTAGCTTCAGTAACTACATTGTTCCAATCACGCATATGTAAATATACGCGCGTTTTCAATGCGATGGCGGCACCTTTGCTCGCACGTCCGATCTTATCAGCATCAATAATGTCCGGAAGCATGCTTTCCGCATTATTCAGGTCGCTTAATATCTGATCGTAAGTCTCCTTAACGGTAGAACGGCCTATGCTTTGTTGCTCAGCGAGTTGGCTGGGGTCGTTTACGGCTTTCGTGTAAATAGGCATACCGTAGTTATTGTTACCTTCTACGTTGTAGGGCAGGGCATAATGGATCATCAAGTTGTGATAGGTTAACGCACGTAAGAACAGGCATTCTCCTTTGTACTGATTCCCTTTCTCTTCGGTTATGACACCCGCCGCTACCGCGCCTTCTATACCTGCGTATACCGTATTATAGCGGTTAATAGCCTCGAAAGAGGTTTCCCACATCGCCACGTTATTAGCGGTAGTCAAGTTATAGGTTGCGGAATAGGTATAATCATAGAATTGGGCGGTTAGGTTCATATCTTCACCGCGCATTTCGCCTTGCAATATACTGGCCGCTCCAAAAGGATAACCGCGTGCCCACCCAAAGTCATTCGGATCTACGTACATACCACATTGTGCGGCATCGTAAGCTCCGACTACGGCTAACTCGCAACGTTCTTCTGTCCCGTATACCGTAAGCTCGGAGAATTTGTCAACAGGTTCAAGGTCTACGACGTCGCTTTCGCAGGCGGTGAACACGGGTAGCGAGAACAGGGCTGTCCCTAACGCTACTACTGAAATGTTTTTATATAATTTCTTGTATAACATAATTGTAACTTTTCTTAGTTTGTGAAATTAGAATGTAATGTTCGCTCCAAAAGTGAATGAACGTTGCTGTGGCATACCGTTCCAATCTACACCTAAACGAGAGTTTGTCTCAGGATCCAATCCGGAATAACCTGTGATAGTGAGTAAGTTCTGTCCTTGAACATAGAAACGAATCTTTGTCATGTTCAGTTTGGATACGACCGCCTTCGGTAGTGTATAGCCTAAAGCTAACGTCGATAGTTTTAGGTAATTGCCGCTCTCAACGAAGTGTGAATCCGTATATCCATCATTGAATAAGGAAGAGGCGTCTCCATAACCGATTTTTGGAGTCATGCCGTCACCCGGTTGCTCTGGAGAAATCCAGCGGCCTAAGATTTCTGTTCCATTGTTGGAGAAATCCATATTGAACAATGCGCTTTGACGAGAAGCGTTCATGATCTTATTACCTCCGGAGAAGCGGAAGAATACATTTAAATCGAAATTCTTGTAAGAAACTGTATTATTCCAACCTCCGTACCAAGTAGGCATAGATGAACCTAATACCTTACGGTCGCTAGCGTCCAAGGAAGAAGCCTTGGAGACATCCGAAGGGTTGGAAGGATCATATTCCGCATAGTCGTAAGAGCCGAATGTGTCGAATTGCACTAATGAACCGTCCGCCTTACTCCAGATCGGATTACCGTTTGCGGCGTTTACGCCGTAATAATCATATCCATATAAAGATCTATATGACTCTCCTTCACGAATGATTGTGTAATTGTCTACGATGTCTGTTCCGCCGTATAAGCTCTTCACCGTGTTCTTAGCTGTGGAGAAGTTGAAATTAGTTTGCCAGTTCCAATCTTTGGTAGCGATGATTGTAGCGTTAACTGTCAATTCCATACCGGAGTTCTTGATCTTACCGATATTATCAAAATATGAGTTGTAAGGAATACCAGCGGTAGGTGCTGTAGGAACTTCCAACACCAAGTCTTTGGAGTTCTTTTGCCAATAAGCTAGCTCGAATGTCAGGCGGTTATTAAAGAAAGAGCCATCCAATCCGATATCGAAAGTCTCGGTTGTTTCCCATTTAAGCTGGCTGTTACCCATACGGTTCCAAGCGATAGCTGTATTCGATCCTGCTTTCTTCGCCCCGTAAGTTCCCAGATAAGGGAAATAATTCCCTAGGTCAGAGTTTCCGATTGTAGCGTAGCTGGCACGGATACGTAAGTCGTTAAACCAATCATTAATAGTTGATTCGCTCCAGAATTTTTCGCGAGAGATACGCCAAGCGGCTGATCCTCCCCAGAATGTACCCCAGCGGGTGTCTTTCGGAAGGCTGGATAAGCCGTCTGTGCGGACGGAGGCTCCGATATAATATTTACTATCATAGTTGTAATTCGCACGGAACATATAGGAGGCTAATCCCATAAACGTTTTACCTCCAGATACGAATCTCTCACCAAATGTGTTGGAAATGATATGGTCGGTGAAGAAAGCATCGGATATTTGTTGCACGGTTGCGTCCGTATATTCATATTCTTGATGGGTGTACTCTTGTACCGCTGTCGCCGTCAGATTATGTACATCATTGAATGTACGGTTAAAGTTGATTACGTTTTGCCAGTTCCAGTTCGTGTATGTGGTATTGATTTCTTCCAATAAGCCGCCATAGCCGTATCCGTCTCCTGATTCCGGGTTCCATACCATGAAATCTTTAACATTCGAGATGTCTAAGCCAGCTTGTGTCTTTAAAGTCAATCCGTCCATGAATGTGATTTCAGCCCATCCACCACCTAATACACGGGTATTGGTCGTACGGTTTACGTTATTGTCTAATGCCCAGACGATATTCTGGATACCATTATCAATATAGGAAAGGTTGCTTCCGCGACCTAATGTCTTACGGTTTTCAGCGTCGATATTGTAACCAGTAGGATCATCCGGATTGAATACAGATACGTTTGGAAGCATACGAGTGCCGGCGAAACCTACGCCACCCAATGAATTCTCGTCATTCATGACACCATTAACCCGGGTACGGGTCATCTGGCCATTTAATCCGATGCGTAACCATTTTGTCGCTTGTTGTGTCAAATCTGCCTTTAAGCTCAAACGGTTTAAGTCATTGGCGCGAATGATACCTTCTTGTTCCGTGAAACCTAATGATACATAATATTGGCTTTTATCCGTACCACCACTGGCGGATAAGCTATGATTGTGCTGGAAACCTGTACGGAAAATATAATCATTCCAGTTTGTGTCCGGTCCGTTCGGATCGTAAACAGCCTGTCCTTTCATTCCCCAGTTCTCGTATTTCTCGTTAGCGATAGTCACGAAATCTTTCGCTCCCAGAAGATCATGCAATTTAGCTGCGCTGGCTGCGCTTACATAGCCATCGTAAGTTACTTGAGTACGTCCCTTGGAGCCTTTTTTAGTTGTGATCAATACAACTCCATTTGCCGCACGGGAGCCATAGATAGCTGTAGCCGCACCGTCTTTCAATATTTCAATGGATTCGATGTCATTCGGGTTAATATCAGACATCGCATTGTAAGAAGCGTAAGCCATTCCTAAGCCGGTTTTTCCATCGGCGTTATCACCGGTGGCGATCGGCATGCCATCTACGATGAATAACGGCTGAGAGTTAGAACTGATCGTACTCATACCACGGATCTTGAATTGAGGACCGCTTCCCAATACGCCACTAGGAGTCGTAACCTGTACACCAGCGGCACGTCCAGCTAATTGAGAGTCGAAAGACGCTGTTGCCAAGTTGCTTAAGTCTTCACCTCCTACTTTAGATATGGCACTCGTCACATCCTTTTTTCTTTGAGTTCCGTAACCGACAACCACGACTTCATCCAAGTTCTGAGAGTCAGACTCCATCGTGACTTTAATGATTGGTTTTACTGCCACTTCCACAGATTTCATACCGATGTAGGAAACGATTAGCTTTTTCGCGTTAGAAGGAACATCCAAGGTGAACGCTCCGTTGTAATCCGTTACAGTACCGGTAGTAGTACCAGCTACTACGATAGAGGCTCCAATGATAGGTCCATCGTCTTCCGCCGAGATAACCGTACCGGTCACCTTCGTGGTCTGAGCCGTTGCGAACGCTATACTTGCGAACAAGCATAGTAATAGATAAGTCAACCTTTTCATAGACACATACTTTTTGTTTAATTTGTTAATAAATAGATCATTGTAATCAATTGTTGCCACTTAGTCGATTGACTTAGTTTCCGAAGAACTTCATGAGGGTAAGGTACTTTGGTGTTACTTCCTAGCATTGATGCGGGATTGAGTTAAAAATAATGTGCATATTAATACTATATATTAATACTAGAATGTATTAAATTAACATATAACTTAAAATAATCCGTATTGACAAAGTTCCGTGTAAGTTTATTTTTATTGTCAATATGTTTGTTTATTGCAAATATATCTTTATATTTGCCGTACAGCCATTAAAATAAAATGCTTGCTGTAAATAGTGCAATTAGACATAACAGATGTTTACATAGGTTGCATGTTCTATAATTTATTAAGATATTTATAATAATTAATAAATATTGAACGGAAAAGTGATTTAGTTCTTCGGAGACTAAGGTGTTTCATAAATACTATCTAATGTATTTAAATAAAAAAAGAGTATCTAATAAAGATACTCTTTAGATATATGTGAATAGAGTGACCTATTTTGATTTTTATAGGCTTTTCGGAGGATATAATGCGTCCCACCACTCCGGTTGATCTTTCAACCACTTAGCGAACCATGCGTAAATTGTGTTATTCCACAAGATACGTTTCTCATAATCCAGTATATGGTGGTTCTCTCCTTCTACCTGGACAAACGCTGTAGGCTTACCCAATAATTTTAATGCGGTAAACATCTGGATGCTCTCTCCAATCGGAACATTCGTGTCTGCGGTTCCATGTAAGAACAAGATCGGGGTATTGATCTTGTCTGCGTTAAACAGCGGACTTTGTAAAGTGTACATATCCCGGGCATTCCATGGATAACTGTTAGCGCTAGCCAACGAGCTGTATGAATATCCCCAGTAACCTTCTCCCCAATAGCTGGTGATGTCGCTGATTCCCGCATGAGACATGGCCGCCGCGAATATATCTGTTTTTGTTTGTAGGTATTGAGTCATGAAACCTCCGTATGAAGCCCCCATGCAACCGATTTTCTTCGTGTTGACAAAAGGATGCTCCTCACAGAACTTTTTCGTGCCTTCGATGATCTCGTCAGCGGTAAGTTTACCCCATGCGTTGACATGGCGTGCGGAGAACTCTTGGCCGAATCCAGTCGCTCCACTGGGCTGTATGATGTAGACGATGTACCCTAAGCCGGCGTATACATGCGAAGGATAACGGCTTTCCATCACCCGGGCCGTAGGGGTTGTTCCTCCGTAATAATTCACGATCATCGGATATTTCTTAGTTGCGTCAAAATGAGGAGGGAGATAGAAGCGGCCGTAAATCGTATCCCCTTGGGCGGAAACGAAATTCCAATCTTGCACTTCTCCTAAAGTGACGTCTCTCAAGATCTCTTTGGAGAGATCGATCAAGCAGGAAGAGGCGTCGTTTTTCAGGTTATAGGTATAAAGCCTTTGGGAATTGGAAGCGCTTAATCCGAAATAAACCATTTCGAAAGCTTGATTGGCGATGGAGTAATCGGAGATGACATCTTCCTTGGCTTGAAGTTGCTTAATCTTTCCGTTGGACGGGTTTAGACTATACATGCGAACACGGTCCTTATCTTTCGCCGTGATATAGATTTGTTTATCGAGGGCGTTCCACTCGTAGGAATCGACAGAGGGGTCAAAATCTTTCGTAAGCGGCTTTATACTTTTATCTGCTATATTGTATAGGAATAATTGCCCGTCACTCGTATTCGATGTCTGTCCTTCTTTGATCTTTAATCCGATACCATCGAAAGCCTCTCCAGACGCGTCAACGAGTAATTGGGTGGCATCCGGGGAGAAAACGGCACGGCTTACGAATTTCTCACCTTTTATAAGGGTATCCACATGCATGGTTCGTAGATCCATCTTATATATATATGTACGTGAGAAAGGGCGCTCCGTTAAATTCGGTTCCCTGCGACTGAATAGCAGATAGTGGCCGTCTTGAGATACATCGTTGATGTAAGTAGAAGTATGTCCATAGGTGAGCCGTTGGAACAATCCGGTTCGCAGGTCATATTTATGGATAAACATACGGTTTCTCCATCCCGGTTGGCGATCATCCGGCACCAGTATCTCTTGGATCTCTTTTCGTTCTTGCGGTCCTTTCTCCCGTATGGAGAATAATAGATAGTCTTCGGTAGGCCCGAAGCTGAAAGAACCTTCAGGCAATTGGCTGGAAAGGATGTTCTCCTTTTTACTGGTAGGGTCTAAGGTCACCAATTCCGTGCCTTTCATCCCTTTCCGGGTGTAATAGGCCAGATTGCTTTTAGGCATCCAGCGTAAGCTCTGTCCGTTCTCAACTAATACGGAACCGGTAGCCTTGTCTAGTATCTGGGTAAATGAGGACTGCTTTCCGCCGGGATAGGTTTCTTGATAGGAGACGATAATGAATTTTCCATTCGGGGACAGGCTGGCGGATTGGATGCGTTTACCATCAAATACATCACTTAATGTATAACGTTTCTCCGGATTGACGGTCGCGGTTACCACCGCGTCTTTTTCCGGGTTGAATGAGGCTTTTAAGGCATTCTCTTTGTGGCTCTCAGATAAATATTTAATTACGATTTCATAGCGTCGCGGCTCCAAGGTCAACGAGGCTTCTCCTTGGGTTAGTTTTGTGAGTTGTCCATCCACGTAGACTTCTGAAATCTCAGGGCCATTGATCCTTAAGGTACCTTTTGTATAGCGGTCACTATTCAGGTAGAAGGAAACCAAATGTAGCGCGTAGGAAGAGGCCGAGGTTGGCAAGGTCAGCTCTCCGGAAGACGCCGCGTCAAGGGTTTGTCCGCTTTGGGAAAGGTTGCAGAAAGGAACGGTCGTGTTCAATAGTTCCTTGTCTGAGAATCTCTTACTGTTTACATCCAGGCTATCTGCCAAGAAGGGTTTCTTCACCTCGTAAGGGCCGGCGTAATTATAATGTCGCACGACAACCTCATCCGCCCATAGTGAGCAACAGGAGCATAGGGCTGAAAGAATTAAGATGTTTTTGTTTATCATGATATTTGTTATTTAGTATAAGATAAGAAAGCGAGATGGCAGGTATCTCTCAGCCATCTCGCTGTATCATTATCTTATAAGATTTCTATCTCATCTACGAACAAGAATGCGGGACTTCCGGCGCCACCGTGCCATTTTGGTAGTTTGCTGCTGTTGATGATAACCTCGACATAGCGGGCCTTTACCGGGGCGAAGGATATCTCTTGGGGATATAATCCGTCCTTGTCGTTTTGGGTTAGCTCCGGGATTTTCTTGGAAGCTACTTCCTTGAAATTCTTGCCATCGTCGGATACCTTTACGGTTACGGCGGAGGCTCCCATGATCCAATCGCCTTTCACCACGTTTGTGTTGAAAGATACCTTTTGGATTTCGGTTGGTTCCTTTAGATCGATCGTGGCGTCAAGGTCTTTTCCTTGGAACCCCAGCCAATGGCCGGTCTTGTAATTACTACCTCCACGTAAGCCGTCTACCAATACCTGTGCCCCGTTGAAAACGTATCCTTTGCTGGGTTGCTCTTTCAAGGTGATGGGCTTCATCGTCGCTTTATTGAAGAAGATATCTTCTGAGAAGATGCGGCTCGTACCGTTCGGACGGACAACGATCGCCTTGAATTCGCAATCTTGGTTGATCTGTACCGGGCCTTCATACTTGATGCTGGCGATCGTAGGATCGCTACCGTCTACCGTATAATAGATATCTCCTTCACCCAACTTCGTCAAGGCTATGTCGAGTGTTCCGTTCTCCGTATTGGTGGTCAGGGAGGCGTTAATATCGAAGATATGCTTTCCGTAATTATATCCCAAGCGATCGTAAAGTTGTGTCATGCGGGCCACACGGGGCAGGAACGTCTGATAATCTTTCTTGGACGGATCGCTCCACTGGATATCGGCTACGGCATCGATACGGGGCATGATCATGTATTCTACCTGTGAGAAGGTCGGGATATATTCCGTCCAGAGGTTGGCTTGCGCCCCGATCACGTACTTCTGGTCTTCAGGAGAGATACCGGCTGTCGGCTCAAAAGAATATACTTTCTCTAACGGCAAGTAACCACCGATAGCTTCGGGCTCAAGATCCGTATCCGCTGATTGATAGTAATCCAGATATACATATGTATTCGGTGTCATGACTACGTTATGCTTTTGCTTGGCGGCCTCGATACCTCCATCCATGCCTCTCCAGCTCATTACCGTGGCATTCGGGGCCAAGCCTCCTTCTAGGATCTCGTCCCAGCCGATGATATGGCGTCCTTTGCTCTCCACGAATTTCTCCATGCGGGAGATCACGTAGCTTTGCAAATACTCCTCGGCGGAATGCTTCTTATCTCCCTTGATACCTTCCGCCTTGATGCGAGCTTGGCATTTTGGGCATTTCTCCCAACGTACCTTCGGGCACTCATCACCACCTACATGGATATATTCGGACGGGAAAAGATCGATGACCTCGCTCAATACGTCTTCTAGGAATTGCATGGATTTCTCGTTTCCGGCGCAGATCACGTCGTCGGCTACTCCCCATTGACCCCATACGTCATAAGGGCCCCCGGTGCATCCCAGTTCCGGGTAAGTAGCCAAGGCTGCCAATTGATGTCCCGGCATATCGATTTCCGGGATGATCGTGATATGGCGTTCAGCGGCATAGTTGATGACATCGCGAATCTGGTCTTGTGTATAGAAGCCCCCGTATTCTTTTCCGTCATATGTTCCGGAGTTATGGCCGATCACGGTTTCCTTACGTTTAGATCCGATCTGTGTCAATTCCGGATATTTCTTGATCTCGATACGCCAACCTTGGTCATCGGACAGATGCCAGTGGAACGTATTTTGGTTGTGCAAGGCAAGGATATCGAGATACGTTTTTACCGAATCCACCGGGAAGAAATGGCGGCTGACATCCAGCATCATGCCTCTATAGGCAAAACGGGGATAGTCGTTGATGGTAGCTGCCGGTAATTCTACGTTCATCCCTTGGGCCGTGGCCGGGATCGATTTACGTAATGTCTGGATACCATAAAATACGCCGGCATCCGTGCTTCCGGCGATCCGTATCCCGTTATCGCTAACGGTCAGTTGATATCCTTCCGGATTCTGGATGCTTTGGTCGATAACGAGGCTGATCCCCTTACCGGGCTGGCCGGTAGCGGTTGCTAATTCATAGCCCGTGATTTCCTTGATATAAGAAGCGAGGAACTCGGCGTTCTTCTTCATCTTATCATTGCCCTCCGGATAAAATATCTTCGTGGATGGACTTAGGACGAAAGGATTTCCGTTCGTCAATGTTACTTCTTGTGGCAAAGGCACTACTCCGTAATCTCCTTTTACGGCCTTACCACCGGAGCAAGCGATCATTCCCGTGCAAAATGTCAGGACGAGCGCTAGTTTGCTTAGGCTGTTCATGTGTTTAGAGTTTAGAATGTAAAACAATAATTGATTCAGTATCACCGCCCAAAGATAAATAGAATTAGCCGTTTTATCTAATGCTTTTACACTTTTGATGCGATAACCTTAGGGACTTTGTCTATATATAGAGACTATTTATCAGCTGTTGCATGATCATCCAACAGTTGGTGGACGATCATGCAACGGCTGGTGGATAATGAATACTTCTATAAGAAATGTCTAAGAAATATGGAAGAAACACCTAAGGTCTAAAGGGAAAAGGGCTAGGGACTAAGGGAAAAGAAACGTCTTCTTGAGAGGTATTTCCTTGTCTTTCTTATAATATGTATTCACACGTTTTACGGTTGTGCAGCGGATGTAAGCGTCATGGCAGTAGATGAGCGCTTGCCTTTTTTCGGCGGCTTCGGCAAGCATGCGCAGTTTCTCGTTGTATGACGTGACCGGATACGTGTCGTAAGCGGAGATCCATTCCGGGGATACGCTGGCTACAAGGGGGATAACATCTCCGGCAAAGACAAAAGTCCGATCTTCCGTATGGATATAGGGAACAATTTGCCCCGGAGTGTGCCCATCATACAAGCGTAGCTCTATCGTGGGGCAAATCGAAGTGTCGGCATCTAGCAGCCGTAAGGAATTAGCATCCGCGACGGCTTGCATATTCTCGATAAAATAGGAATCTTTCTCCAAGGCGTTCGGATGAAGGAAATTCTCCCATTGCTTGCGGCTAACCCAGTGGTTCGCATTTGGGAATGAGAGAAATAAATGTCCGGTAGATTCATCCTTTTGCGTGGTATAACCGCAATGATCGAAATGGAGATGGGTGAGGACAACATCCGTGATTTCCTCCGGTTGAATTCCCCGGTTTCGTAGTTCCGTGCCGAGGTCTACCAAGTTGAAGAAGCGGTAATAACTTAGTTGTTTTAAGTGTTTATTTCCCGCTCCGTTATCTACTAGGACGATGCGTCCGTCATCTGTTTTTATGACAAGGCTACGCATGGCTAGCACGCAACCATTTGTCTCGTCGCTCGGATAGCGACGGCTCCAAGCGCTTTTAGGAATGGCCCCGAACATGGCGCCTCCGTCGGCGTAGAAGTAGCCGGTATCGATGATTTGTAGTTTCATGGTTTCTGCATTCTTTCTTTGGGGGAGTAAAGGTATGGTTTTTATCATACTCAATAGTATAATAAATGTAAAAATGACTGGTTTAAACGTTGGTTTAGACTAGTCATTTTGATGGATGGGATAGTGCATTTGACACAATTTTAATATTGGATGTAATGTATTGATTATAAGTCTTATTACTAATAGAATCGAAAAATGATTTAAATGAATGTTGCTTAATTTAAATTAATGGTTAACTTCGCGGACGACTAGTCTAAACGAACGTTTTAGCTAGTCATTTTTATTAGGGACTGCGCTCAGAGATAGCAGAAAGTAGGTTTTTGGTGTTTGAATATTGTTAATCTCAATTAATTATAACCATTTAATAATAAAGATGGAAAAATGTAGTAAGAAGAGCAAGCAATTGTGTTTAAGCTTGTTCAAACCAAGTGTTATGATGCTTACCACGGGATTCCTATGTATGGCCTCCTTTCAAGGATTGGCGGCTGTGGAACCCTCGCACAACTACGGACCGAATGTTGAATCGGTCATGCAAAATGGTAAGACTGTTACGGTTAAGGTTTCAGATTCAATGGGTGAGTTGATCGGCGCGAACG
>OMGL01001706.1_pt1 | contig 12767 bp, 10 predicted proteins | sample 1645831 | NCBI WGS metagenome assembly OMGL01 (sample SAMN00849301, study PRJEB25192) | human gut metagenome | reverse complement strand
GTTCACGTCAGACCTTTCGGGGACGCTATATATGATTCGGAACTTTATCCTGCATCAAGATATATAACAGGCGTGGCAGGGGAGCAGGGCGGCTTTGACCCGCTTGATATAATGATACAGACAGCACATGATAAGGGACTGTCTTTTCACGCATGGATAAACCCTCTCAGGTGCGAGAACGAGGAATGTTTTCAGAATTATGACGATAGCTTTCTTCTGAAAAAATGGTATGACGAGGGCGACGGCTGTTTGGAGCAGGTTGAGGGCGACAGCCATTTGTGGCTCAATCCTGCTTATGATGAGGTAAGACAGCTTATAGCAGAGGGTGCGGCGGAGCTTGCAGAAAATTATGATATTGACGGCTTGCATTTCGACGATTATTTTTATCCCACAACGGCTGAGGACTTTGACGCACAGTGCTTTGCAGCTCAGACGGAGTTTGACGACCTTTCACATTGGCGGCTGAACAATATCTCCCTTATGGTGGGTGAGATATACAGTGCGGTAAAAGCAGTGGATAAGGATATTTTGGTGGGAGTTTCGCCTCAGGGAAATATGGAAAACAACTATGAGTATATGTACGCTGATGTGAAAAAGTGGTGTAGTGAGGAGGGGTATATAGACTATATCTGTCCGCAGATATACTTCGGTTATGAAAATTCTGTGAAGCCTTACGAGGACACCCTACAGCAATGGGCTGATATATGCACAACTGATGTTACGCTGGTGGCAGGACTGGGGGCTTATAAGATAGACAGTGAGAGTGAATTTTCTGAAAATATCGGCATTATCGGCAGGCAGATAAATGACGCTGTAGTTAGTTATAACTACGCAGGAGCGGCGGTCTACGGCTATGCAAGCTTGTTTGGCGGCAGTGATAGAGGTGTTCAGGAGCAGAAGTATATCGAAATTGCTTTTGATAAACTTGATACATCTGTAAAATGATATGTGATATATAAATTATGGTATGTTAAATGTAAACAAATTGTGATATATTATTATAAAATTTATGGAAGTAAACAAAAAACTATTGAAATTTCTTTTTAAATATAGTATAATGTTATATGCTGTAAGGCGATAATAGAAAATGTTTTTGTATTATTTGCCTAAAACAATATTATTTTGCTAATTATTCAGGGAGGGATTTTAGTGTACAAAATCGTAACAAGAAGACAGCTCAACGACGCTGTTGTTCTTATGGAGATCGACGCACCTTACATTGCCGCTAAGGCTGAGGCTGGTCAGTTCATCATCTACAGAGTTGATGAGAAGGGCGAGCGTGTTCCGCTCACTATCGCTGACTATGACAGAGAAAAGGGCACGATCACAATTATTTTCCAGGTAGTAGGTGCATCTACAACTGAGCTTGCAAGACTTAATGAGGGCGACTATATCCATGACGTTGTTGGTCCTCTCGGCGTTGCCACAGAGTATGACGAGGGTATCAAGAGAGTTGCAGTAGTAGGCGGAGGCGTTGGCTGTGCTATCGCTTATCCACAGGCTAAGAAACTCCACAGCATGGGCGTTGAAGTTGACCTTATCGCTGGTTTCAGGAGCAAGGATATCGTTATCCTCGAGGACGAAATGGGCAAGGCTTCTTCACATCTTCACATCTGTACAGACGATGGTTCATACGGCTATCACGGATTTGTTACAAACAAGCTTCAGGAGCTTATTGACGGTGGTGCTAAGTTTGACGAAGTTATCGCTATCGGACCTGTTCCAATGATGAAGTTCGTTTGCAAGGTAACAAAGCCTTATGACATCAAGACTCTCGTTTCACTTAACCCTATCATGATCGACGGCACAGGAATGTGCGGCGGATGTCGTGTAACTGTTGACGGCAAGATCAAGTATGCTTGCGTTGACGGCCCTGACTTTGACGGTCAGAAGGTAGATTTCGACGAGCTTATGAGAAGAAACTCAACTTATAAGGAGCAGGAAAAGGCTCACTTGTGCAGACTTACTGGAGGTGTAAGATAATGGCTAATATGAGTTTGACAAAGACTCCTATCGCAGAGCAGGAGCCAAAGGTAAGAGCTAGAAACTTCAAGGAAGTTACTTTGGGTTACACCCCTGAGCAGGCTATAGAAGAAGCTCAGAGATGTCTTAACTGCAAGCACAAGCCTTGTATGACAGGATGTCCTGTAAGCGTTAGGATCCCTGAGTTTATCGCAAAGGTAGCAGAGGGCAAGTTTGAAGAGGCTTATGCTATCATCAAAACAACAAACGCTCTGCCGGCTGTTTGCGGACGTGTATGTCCACAGGAGCATCAGTGCGAGGGCAAGTGTGTCAGAGGTATCAAGGGCGATTCTGTCGGTATAGGCAGACTTGAGAGATTCTGTGCAGACTATATGATGGACAAGGCAGTTGCAGTTGAAAAGGCTGAGCCAAACGGTCATAAGGTAGCTGTTGTCGGCGGTGGTCCTTCAAGCCTTACAGTTGCAGGCGACCTTGCTAAGCTTGGTTACGATGTAACTATCTACGAGGCATTCCATACAGCAGGTGGCGTTCTTATGTATGGTATCCCTGAGTTCAGACTTCCAAAGGCTATCGTTCAGCACGAGATAGACAATCTGACAAACATGGGCGTACATATCATGACAAACATGGTTATCGGTAGAGTTCTTTCTATCGATGAGCTTATGGGCATGGGCTATGAAGCTGTATTTGTAGGCTCAGGCGCAGGTCTTCCAAGATTTATGGGTATCGAGGGTGAAGGTCTTGTAGGTGTTTACTCAGCTAACGAGTACCTTACAAGAATCAACCTTATGAAGGCATACAAGGACGATTATGATACCCCTATCATGAAGTCTAAGAACGTAGCTGTTGTCGGCGGCGGTAACGTTGCTATGGACGCTGCTCGTTCTGCAATGAGACTTGGCGCTGAGCACGTTTATATCGTATACAGACGTTCAATGGACGAGCTTCCTGCAAGAAAGGAAGAGGTTCATCACGCTCAGGAAGAGGGCATCGAGTTCCTCGTTCTTAATAACCCTGTTAAGATAGTTGGCGACGAGAACGGTCGTGTAAAAGGCATGGAGTGCATCAAAATGGAGCTTGGCGAGCCTGACGCAAGCGGCAGAAGACGTCCTATCCCTATCGAGGGTTCAAACTTCATTCTTGACGTTGATACAGCTATCATGTCTATCGGTACATCACCTAACCCACTTATCAGAAGCACAACTCCCGGTCTTGAAACAAATGACCACGGCTGCCTTATCGTTGACGAGAACGAGTCAACAACTAAGGAAGGCGTTTACGCAGGCGGTGACGCTGTTACAGGCGCTGCTACTGTTATCCTCGCTATGGGTGCAGGCAAAAAGGCTGCCGCTGCTATCGACGAGTATATCAAGAACAAGAAATAATTTCTTGTAAATGAAAATTATTTGTTAAAAGGCTTGAAGTTTGTGCAAATATCTGATATACTAATATAGTATTATTAGATTTGGAGGTCTTTTGATGAATTTGTCAGCAATTATTTCAGTTTTGGCAGCTGAGCAGAGTTCACCTGCATCACTTGCCATGACTTTTATCCCACTGGTACTCGTAATCGTGTTCTTCTATTTCTTTATTATCCGTCCGCAGAAAAAGCAGGATAAGAAAGACGCTGAGATGAGAGATAACCTTGAGATAGGTGACGAGGTCGTTACAAACGGCGGAATCGTTGGTATCGTGTTCTCTATCAAGGACGACACTGTTGTTATCGAAACAGGCGGCGACAGAAGCAAGATCCGTGTTAAAAAGTGGGCTATCGCTAAGAACGAAACAATTCATGACGGTGACGTAAAGTAAATATTGCTTACAAAGGACGGATAGTTTTTTATCCGTCCTTTTTGTTTTGTGTTCTTATTATTCGTGGCTGTGAATATAATTTTCCTAGGGAATTTTGTATGCGGGGGTGCGGATATGAAAAATAACAGGCTTTTTGGGGGCAGAAAGTTGTCGGTGCTGTCGTCAACGGCGTTGTCTGCCTGCGTGGGGTGCGGTGCGATATTTGTTGCTGTGCTTGCTTTTGCGTATGTTATCACTAAGATAGATGCCACCGATCTTATGCTGTCGGTGATGTCAACAGCGGCACTTGGAATCGGGGCGTATGCAGGGGGATATGTTTGCGGAAAAAGGCAACGTAGAAACGGTCTGCTGTCAGGCGTGCTGTGCGGAGTGTTCATTTTTCTTATCATTGTCATTCTCAGCGCACTGTTTTCAAAGGCAGCCGAAAGCTTTTCCGTGTCTGCAAAGCTTGTGCTTACCCTTGTGTGTGCAGGCGTAGGCGGAGTTGTAGGGGTAAATTCTAAAAGCAGCCGTTTTTGATAAGGATAAATATTTATACTGCATTAACTATTCGTTCATAAAACATAGTGGGATATGTGGTATAATTAGTGTAAATCAATTATTGGAGGTAAAATCCTATGAAACATATCAAGACGATCAATAAGGCTAATCTCAAGAAGACTGCTGCTAAGGGTGGCTGCGGCAAGTGTCAGGCATCATGTCAGTCAGCTTGCAAGACCTCCTGCACAGTTGCTAACCAGAAGTGCGAGAGAGAAGCTTAATATTCCGATCTTTCTGAGGCGTGCGAGCGTACACACGCCTTGCTAAAGGGACATTTTTATGTCCCTTTATTTTTGTATAAATTTGTATATGAATATAAATGCGAAAGGTGATTTTTAAATGATACACAAGTTTAAGCTTGGCGGCTTTAATGCACTGCTTGACGTGAACAGTGGCGGAGTACATATTATAGACGATCTGACATATGATTTGTTAGACAATGTTGAGCCGCCTTTTGAGGAGAAATGTCCTGAGGACGTTGTAAAAAAGCTGTCAAAGATGTATGACAGCAAGGATATCGAGGATTGCTATGAGGAGATAGTTTCTCTTTATAATGACAAGATATTGTTCAGCGAGGACGATTACGAGAAGTATGCCCTGTCTGCTGTGGCTTCGCCTATCAAGGCAATGTGTCTGCATATCGCTCACGACTGTAACCTGAGATGTAAATATTGCTTTGCTTCAACAGGCGATTTCGGTCAGGGCAGAATGCTCATGGACTATGAAACAGGCAAGCGTGCTATAGATTTTCTTATCGAGCGTTCAGGGGACAGAAAGTTCCTTGAGGTGGACTTTTTCGGCGGCGAGCCTTCACTGAATTTTGGTACGGTAGAAAAGCTTGTTGAGTATGCACGTTCACAGGAGGAGCCTCACAATAAAAAGTTCAGATTTACTGTTACCACAAACGGTGTACACCTCACTGACGAGATGATAGACTTCATCAACAAGGAAATGTACAACGTTGTTCTGTCTATCGACGGAAGAAAAGAAGTCAATGACAGAATGAGAGTGCGTGTTGACGGTTCAGGAAGCTATGACAGGATTATCCCTAACTTCAAGAAGCTTGTTGAGAAACGTCCTAAGAACAAGGATTGGTATGTAAGAGGCACTTACACGAAGTATAATCTTGACTTCTCAAATGATGTAATGCACCTTTATGACCTTGGATTCGACCAGATATCCGTTGAGCCTGTTATGGCTGACCCTAGCGAGCCTTATGCTATCACCGAGGCTGACCTGCCGAGAATCTTCAAGGAGTATGAGATACTTTCTGAGAAGATACAGAAGATAAGGGACGAGGGCAAGTTCATAAATTTCTTCCACTTTATGATAGACCTCGATCAGGGTCCTTGTGCGATAAAGAGACTTAGGGGCTGTGGAAGCGGAAACGAGTATGTTTCTGTTACTCCTGACGGCGATATTTACCCATGTCATCAGTTCGTTGGTATCACCGAGTTCAAAATGGGCAATCTCTATGACGGCACATTTAACGAGGAAATGAAAGATATGTTTGCTCACGCACACGTTTACAACAAGCCAGAGTGCAAAAAGTGCTGGGCAAAGTTCTATTGCAGTGGCGGTTGCAATGCAAACAACTACATTTACGCAGGTGATATCCACAATGCGCATAAGCTGTCATGTCAGATACAGAAGAAGCGTCTTGAATGTGCTATCATGATGAAGGCTGTTAAAATGCTCGACAGCGCAGAATAAATATAAATATTTTGTAAATTTCACGCATGGTAACTTTTGTGTACATATATAAACTTAATATGTACAAAAACGTTTGAAGTTTAACAAAAAAATTTATTGAATAATCGGTTTAAAAAGCACGGAATAACAAATGACGTTATTTCGTGCTTTCTGCTTTTATTACATCGTATTATCATGTCGGAAAATAGCAAAATGTGTCTGACATATTAATAAGTATTAAGATAAATATAATGTATACTAAGCTGGTAGCTTATTGACAAAGCAGGTCAGATTTAGTATAATATTGACATAAACAAAAGGTGCTTGGCGGTCATGTTACCGCAATCGGCTATAACGAGTGCCCTCTGTATCGGACAGTATAAAACGACAAATTATTATGAAAAGGACGAAGAGATATGAAAACTAATGAAAAGAAGAATACTTCTGCTAAGAAGAAACTTATACCTGCAGTTGCAATGCTCACAACTTCCGCTGTAATGCTTTCTACTGCTACTTATGCTTGGTTTACGCTCAATAGAGAGGTTGAAGTTGACGGACTTCAGATGTCTGCAACAGCAAGCAATTCTCTTGAAATTTCACTTGGTGATTTATCAGGTAATACAATATCCACACCAGCGGTTGATAGTGCAACTTGGACTAAGAAAATTGCTGTAAGTGATTATTACAAGACAATTGGCAAGTTGAAACCAGCTTCATCAGATAGCGCAACAGGTTTGTATAAGATTGGTGATGAATCTTTGATATATGCTGGTGGAACAAAAGTAAATGATGATGCACCTGTTGTTGCTGTTAAAAACAGTGACACTGCAAAATTAGAGCCTGGTAAAGCAACCACTAAGATTGCACAGGATGATAAAAAAAGCGGCTATTTTATAGACGTTCCAATGTGGATAAGATCAAGTGACAAGACTTCAACACCTGATGTATATTGTACTGTGACTATAGTTGACGGTGAAAATGACGAAAAAGGTTCCAATGATGAGTTGAAAAATGCAGTTAGAGTTGCTATTCTGCCAATATCGGAAGGTAATACTCCTAGTGCATTGACGGGTTCATCAACATTGACAGGTGATACTGCGTTGACTGCAACTATTGAGGACGGAGAGAGTGCTTCTATTTTTGCTTTGAATAAGGTAACATATTCAACTGATACTGTTTTAAGTGCAATTGCTGATAAATATTCAGAAGCTGTAAAGAAAGCTCCAACGATAGTTGACGCAAATAATAGTGATGATACTGCCACAACTGCAAAGAATACAGTTGTTTTTAGAATGCCAAAGGCTACAGATGATGCGTATGGATATGAATCATTTATTGTTCGTGTATGGCTTGAGGGTGAAAGCACTTCGTGCTCTGATCTTACAGCAAATCAGGATTGGAATATTAATTTTGATTTCTCACTTGATAGCCGTGACGGCATCTAATCAACAAACAATAAAACAAAAAAGACGCCGAAGAAATTCGGCGTTTTTTGGTAAATGGGCATAAAAAATAATTTTCCATATTTGGGGAAATATCCCGATTTTTCTTTACTTTTGTCGAAAATATGCTATAATGATACATTGGAACAGGAAAGGAAGTGACTTGCTTTGAGCGGTATTTCAACAGTTGACGGCGTTCGTGCTGTGGAGCTTTTCTATAGACCTATAAAAAATACCGACAGCGGCAGGGGCACTTTTTTGCAGTCGCAAACAAGGCTCAATTCTCCTGCTATGGGAACGCTCATGCCTGCGGATTATCTCCCTGTGGCTCAGCTTTCCGACCGATGTGTTAGCATTTTCAAGCTTGCTTTCGTTCAGCTTTTGCAGGCCTTGGGTAAGTTTCACGAAAGGGAAGTTGACGTTGATTGGGCAAGCGTGTTCATGCCTGCAAGATTTCTAAGGCAGACGGAAGCTCCGAGAGTTGTGGCAGATTATTGTGATAAGTTTGGCGTGAAGTATGAGCGTGTCTGCTTCGAGTTGTCGCCTGATGTGCTTGATGAAACTGACTGCACAGCGGCAGATAATGTGGCTCTTATGAGAAGACAGGGCTTTCATTTTCTGCTCACAGGCTTCGGCACTGAGGGTTTTAAAATGCTGAAAACAGCCGAGTTCAAGGTAGATAATATCATGCTTGACGGCTCAGTGGCTCAGGTGCTTGGTAAGAGCGACAGGTATGATACCTGCGTGAACTCTCTGCTGAATTTCGTTTTTGACCTTAATGCTGAGGTCATAGCTGACGGCATCACTGATGATAAGCAGGTGAAACAGCTCAGCGGTATGCAGTGCCTTTACTATTCGGGAGAAAATGCAGGAAAATATATTGCGGAAAGATACGTTCGCAATAGAAATGAGTAATAAACGGGTGATACGGTTTTGGACGGTAAAAATATAGATAAAAATACAAGAGTAGTCGATACCCTTGCACTTCGCAGGACCGCCAAGGAAGCTAAACGCTATGTGGTATTGATGAGATTGCTTAAAATACTTGCCATTATACTTATCGCTATCGTGGCGGCGGCTTATGCGGTGTCTTATTTTTACGACAAGTATGGTAGCTTTACAGTTAAGATAAGTAAGTATGATATGATAGATCAGGGTCTTACTCTTTCGGAAACTCCTGACTATACCACGAGCAATTCAAGGCTCAATGCGGATATCCTCTATGATATGACAAATATCAGCGGCGAGGACTTGCCTGCCAATATCGACAAGATAAACGGCAGCCATAATGGCGAGGGGTACATAGCTTATACTTTCTATCTCATAAATTCCGGTAAAGACACACTTAGCTATGACAGCGAAATGACTATCGAGAACGTCACGAACGGTGTTGATGAAGCTATCAGAGTGGAGCTTTTCGTGAATGGCGAGAAAACTGTTTATGGTAAAACAAAGTCTGACGGCAGCGGTAAGGAAAGCGATTGCGACAAGGAGTTCGCCTCCTCTACTGAGGTCATGAAGGACCGACGTGAAAAGCTTGGTCCCGGTGAGAAAGACAAGTATACGGTAGTTATATGGCTTGAGGGAAATGACCCTGATTGTGTTGACAAAATAATCGGCGGCACAATGAAGCTTGGTATGAATTTCAAGATCGTTGAAACAACTTAAAGAATTAGAAGGGAGGAAGCCTCGGGTTTCCGAGGTTTTGAATTATGAAAAAAGCTTTGAAGATCGTTTTTAATGTTATCGCATGGGTGGTGCTTATCTTTGCACTGCTTATAACAATTCTCGTGTTCTCGTCTGATAAGAATAATGGTACGGCAAGTCTGCTGGGATATATCCCGCTCTCAGTTGAATCTGACTCAATGAAGCCAACTTTCAAAAAAGGCGATCTTATTATCTCAAAGGAAATAGACGATATCAATTCTCTGAAAAAGGGCGACGTTATCACTTTCTGGACGCTTATTGACGGCAAAAAGGTGAAGAATACCCACCGTATCGCAGAGGTACTCAATGATAACGGCTCTGTAGGCTTTATCACACGAGGCGACGCTAATAACTTAGATGATACATACACTGTTTATGCAGGCGATATAATCGGTCAGTGGAATGGTGCAAAAATAGGCGGTTTCGGCAAGGTAATGGATTTTCTCAGAACAAAAACGGGATTTTTCATTTGCATACTTTTGCCGATAGCACTGTTTTTCCTCTTTGAGCTTTATAAGCTTATCGCAACCATAATCGAGATAAAGCGTCCTGCTATCACAGAGAGCGATGAGGAAGAAATAAAAAGACGTGCAGTTGAGGAATACCTTGCACAGCAGAAGAAAAAGGAAGAGGAAAATGCACAGCAGGAGAAAAATGACAAATAACTGCTGCTTGGGTGATACATTATGAACGGATTTCTGAAATGGTTTTTTGTTTTCATGTCGTCAATGCTTGCAGGCTTTGGGCAGATCTTCAAGGGTCTGTGGAACGGCATAAAACAGATCTTCAATATAAAAAACTACATAAGGATATTCAAGACCTACTCGGCAGACTTTGGTGCGCTGGGCTGGATACTTTCTGTGCTTGCAATTATCGTTGTTGTGGCTATCTTTGTGCTTATTATTTTTATGATAGTGCTTGCTGTGAGAAAGTACATAAGATTCAGACACTCTATCGTCAGCAACGAGGACCTTATCGAAGAAATATCTGACCTGCAGCGTCAGGTGGTCAAAATGACCAAGGAAAAAGATGAGATCATGGCAATGAAGGTGGCTCAGCTTGGCGTATATGATAACACCGCTCTTGCAGAAGGTGAAACAAAGCTTGCAGAGGGCGAGCAGATGCCTGCACAGGGCGAAGTTCAAACCACTGTTGACGGCGTTGTTCAGACTGCCGACTGCCGTTTTTCAAAGCTTATCGAGGTGGACAATTTCTACAAGACATACGAGCCGCCTGCTTACAATAATGACATCACCCTTAGCGGTATCTGCGAAGCATACAGAAACTTTGCCTGCTCAAGAATGCACCTTTATTATGACATAAAAACTATCCGACTTTTCATTGCAGGCATGGCTTCAACAAAGCTCATTATCCTGCAAGGTATCTCTGGTACAGGTAAAACATCATTGCCATATTCATTCGGTAAGTTCTTGCAGAAAGATACCACTATTGCTTCTGTTCAGCCGTCATGGCGTGACAGAACTGAGCTTTTCGGCTACTTCAACGAGTTCACGAAGAACTTTAATGAAACAGAAGTCCTCAAAAGAATTTATTCTTCTGAATACAATGACGATGTAAACTTCATACTCCTCGACGAGATGAACATTGCGAGAGTAGAATATTACTTTGCGGAAATGCTCTCGATTCTTGAAATGCCTGATCCTGCCGAGTGGGAGCTTCATCTTGTTCCTAATGTGTGGAGTACCGACCCTGTTCGCCTTGATAAAGGCAAGCTGCGTATTCCGCAGAACATTTGGTATATCGGTACTGCCAACAACGACGATTCCACGTTCACTATCTCAGATAAGGTATACGACCGTGCACAGCCTATCAATCTTGACGCAAAGGGAGTTGCCTTTGACGCACCTGACACGCCGCCTATGAATTTAAGCTTTGAACATCTTGATACACTTTTCAAGGAGGCCTTTCAGATGTATCCTGTTTCACAGGACAGTCTGAAAAAGATCCAGCAGCTTGACCTGTGGGTGATCGAAAAGCTGAGAGTGGCTTTCGGTAACCGTATACTTAAACAGATGAACTTGTTTGTTCCTGTATATGTTGCCTGCGGTGGCGAGGAGCTTGACGGCATTGACTATGTGCTTGCCACAAAGATATTCAGAAAATTTGAGTCCTTGAACCTTGCAATGCTCAGGGACGAGCTGAAAGAGCTTTGCACCTATATGCTGAAGCTTTTTGGCAGAAACACCATGAAAGAATCTATAGCATATCTTGAAAGATTGCAAAAACTGTACTAAAATTTGTACTCATAAATTTTGAGAGGAGGGACGGGCATGAGCGAATACAACGAACAGCGTGCAGCTTTTGACAAAGCTGTAAAGACGTTTGACGGCAATAACAGCTTTGCGGCAGCCCGTGCCTTGCTTCTTTCGGGCGAAAAAACTGTATCTTTTAATCGTAAGATAATCGAGAAGAATATAGATTCGTCCTGGCTCACAGAGATAGAAAAAGCTCTGCCACATATTGATACGGTAATAAGAAATCCCAGAAACACTATTAAAGAAGTGGAAGAGATAGTGCCTATCGCTATGTCAAGGAAGATAACGGTAGAGTCCATAAAACATCTGGGACAGCACACCGATCTTATTCAGGATATCGACAAAAAGACCGGAAAGATAACTCCGTCAAAGATACTCAACATTCATAAAGAGGAAACTCTCGATACATATGAAAATAGATTTGTAAATACCCTTATCGACAGGCTATACATTTTTATAAATATAAGATACAATAAGCTTGTCCAGACCGCAGAGGCGCAGGAGGCTTATTCTTTTAATTACGATACCGTGGCTGACAGCGGCGACGGCAGAAAGGTCAATATTAGTTTTAAGATAGAAACTGTTGACAGTCTTGTCGGCGGCAGCAAGGATACTGACGTTTGGGCAAGGCTTGAAAGGGTCAAAAAGGCTATCGAGGGCTATAAAGGCTCAGTGCTTTGTACCACTCTTGGCAACGCTTTTATCAGACCGCCTGTTATGAGAACAAACGCTATCACTAAAAATGTGGACCTTATGGCGTGTCTTACCCTTTGGCAGTTTATTGAAAGCTACGATAAGGCAGGCTACGAGGTCAACGTTTCTGATACTGCACAAAGACCTGATGATTCTTATATCGAGGATATATATGGTCTGACCGCAATGAACTATATGCTTTTCCGCTCATATACCCATGGGGCAGACAAGTCGGAGGAGCTTAAAACCATAAAGAGCAAGACCCTCGCACCAAAGGTTGTCAGGCGTTTTGATAAGCAGACGTCTGATAAATATGATGTCATAGTTGGCGAGGGTGAACAAGGTAGTGCAAGTAAGACAGATATTGCCATGTCTGCCGAAGAGGCAGGAAACCTTACGGCAGAGCTTGACCGTATAGTTGAGATAGAAAAGCAGTTTCTCAAAGACGAGGAAGACCGTAAGAGGGCTGAGGAGCTTGCGGCTGCCGAAGCTGAAAGAAAGCGTGCAGAGCAGGAGGAACTTGAGCGTCAGCGGCGTGAGGAAGAAGAGCGCATAAGGCTTGAGCATGAGGAAGAAGAACGCAGACGGCTGGAGCTTATCCAAAAACAGCAGGCGGAGCAGG
>OMGL01001704.1_pt1 | contig 12769 bp, 8 predicted proteins | sample 1645831 | NCBI WGS metagenome assembly OMGL01 (sample SAMN00849301, study PRJEB25192) | human gut metagenome | reverse complement strand
GGCGAGAATACATGGTACGTCGTAAACGGCAGGGTAGCGACAGAATACTCCGGCACGGTAGACGGCAAGGCAGTCAGAAACGGTCAGGTGATGGATACCATTGTAATTCAGGTAGTACACCATGACAGGGACAGAACGGGAGCGGTTACAGAAGGCAATCCTGATACAAGCGGACTGGTCGGATACACCGAATATCTTACAGTTTCGGTAGACAAAGAAGGTAATATCACAGAGCCGGTGTATATTTCTTATTGGTGTCCGGATGATTATGAAGGTTTTACATCAGGATATATTATTACAGCTTCAGCTGTTACCGAGGATGGAATACCTATTGATTCAAAAGAAGTAGCACAGAGAACAGATATCCGTCCATATATCAAAGACGGTGTTTTAAATGTGTATATGTCATGGTTTATGATGTAAGGATAAAAAACAAAAATAAAATAGTTAAATGTGCAGTCGAGGCAGAGTTTATATTCTGCCTCGATTTTTATTTTTTCTGTTTGTCATATTTTTATCGCAGGCAGAAAAAGATGATTTTTATGGAAAGAGAGGAAGTTCAATGAAGATAAAAAAAGAAAAGATACGGTTTAAGCCGCTGGCGGCGGTCGTATTTGTGGTAGTACTGGCGGCGGTGATGCTAGCTTCTGCATTAATCAGTGCAAAGGCGGCACCGCTTACCTGGCAGGATATCTGCAACCAAGGTGAAAGTGACCTGACGTCGGTTGCGGCATATGATTTAAAGGCGGGCTGTAAACAGTACGGCTGGAACCAGACGCTTGATGCCGGTCCGGATGGAACTATTTATACCGGTACAAACCACCATTATGACAATGTCGTGGGAAATGAGGACAGCCGTGTCATGTATGCGCATAAGCTGCGTGTGACAGACGGCATGACAGTCAGCATCGTTGCGGCACAGAATGATACGGAAGATGAAGGCGGACTGACCTATATTAAGGGAAACAACTCAGGTAATAACCTTTACTTTTACTGGTCGATGGGTGAGTATGATGCTGATGGCAACGTGGTGTTTGACGGGGACTGGAGAGGTGTCAACGAATCCTGGACGGTCGGACAGGAGTTAAACCATTCGTCTTACGGTGCAAGCGGCTATCCGTCAGGGATATCCCAGTCGGATCGTGAAAGCCGTGTGGCTTATGTCATGCCGGTATTCCGCTGGGCGAAGGGAAGCCTTGCAGTTGGTGGTGGTTCGGAATACGAATTTCGCCCAAATGATTTATATAAAAGTTTTCAGATTATCCAGCTTGTCACAAAGCCGTTTACATACACATTCTATGCGGACGGCGGCGCATTCAGTGACGGCGGCGGTGTTAAGAGCATGGAGCGCCTTGGCATTAATAATGTCAGTGTGGTTGAAACACCGACAAGACCGGGTTATGTATTTAACGGCTGGAAGATTACATCAGCAGGCGGCAAGCAGGCAGGAAAGGTATACGATGCCGGACAGCTTGCAACGATGCTTTCAGACAGCAAATACTATTCATCCCTGTTTGCCAATGCCACCTTTGAAGCCCAGTGGTCACACGCAGACCAGTTTGTAAGCTACATGGGAAACGGTGCTGACAACACAGGGGATTATGTCATTTCCTACAATGCATCTGTTACCAATAAGTACAGCGCATTCAACTTCAAAAAGACCGGATATTCAGGAAGTGGAAACTGGATCCAAAAAGACCAGTTTATGAATACGACAGGAACCGTATCAGGAAGCGGCAGGGAAAGTATGCCGCAGCTGTCCGGGCTTACATCAATCCGTACAAAGTGCGACGTCAAATATAAATGCGTGGACATTAATGCGGCAAGTTACGATAACGGTGCCAATGTACAGATATGGGACTGCATAAACGGCAACGCACAGATGTATGCATTTCAATATGTAAAGACCGAAAACAATGTGCCGTACTGGACAATCAGAAACAACTATTCCGGCAAGGTGCTTGACGTAGACGGGACAGCAGCCGGTGCAAATGTCCAGCAGTATGCATACCACGGCGGCGATAACCAGTTGTGGTCGTTAAAAATGGCAGGGGACGGATACTTCTACATCTGCTCAAAGCTTGGAAACTGTACTTCACTGGATTCTTCCTCACTGGTGCTTGACCTGTGGGGATATAGCACAGATAACGGGACAAATATTACAATCAGCGGTTATCACGGCGGCGACAACCAGCAGTGGTATCTGTGGGACAACACCATCAACTTATCAGCAGAGTGGACAAGCACGAATTACAAGGTGGATTACAACGCAGACGGCGGTACGCTTCTTGATGAAAACGGCAATGCCACAACAGATACGGAAAGAACATACGAATATGACAAAATCTACAGATTCTTAAAGGCAGAAAGAGCCTATACCGTAAGCTATGAAACCAACGGCGGTACAGCAGCAATTAACAGTTCAAACACCGATGCGCCGGGAACATTTAACGGCTGGAATGAACAGCTGGACAGCAATACCACTCACGGTGAGGTAAAAGGCTGGGACGGCTGGTCGGTCGGCACATGGAATTGGGCGGCATATTATAACGGCAACCCGGACCTTTTAAGGGCAACAAACAATACCTATGATACCATGTGGGCAATCCTGCATTACCGGGAACACGGTATTGATGAAGGCAGAACGTTTAATGGAGCGTCTTACTGGCTGCCGGCATTAAGCTTTAAAAACCTGACCGCAAATGGCGGAACGGTCAATGTAAAGGCAGATTATACCAACGGCAGTGTAACGCTTCCAAATGCAGAAAAAGCTTCCGTTGAGATTGACGGAAAGAATGTAAGCTATACTTTCGACGGCTGGTATCTGGATGCCGCCCTTACAAATCGTGTCGGTGGCGCAGGAGATACATACACACCGGCAGGAAATACAACGCTGTATGCAAAATATACAACACGGTCTGAAAACCTTATTTTTAACCAGAAGATACTTGTGCGTTATGAAAATGCAGACGGCACATGGACTTCATACACCACCGTTCTTGATCAGGATTTCAGGACCGGGGATACGGTTGATTATGATTTTGGCAGTCTTGATACAGATAAGTGGGTAAGACCGGCGGCAGTAAAGTATACAGTCAGCGGACAGTACCAGACAGAAGGCTATACAACAAGCGTTGATGTTTACAGACAGACTTACAATGTAACAGTAACATACGACAATGCCGATGCTTTCAGTGCAAAAAGCGGGGAGGGTACATACCGCTGGGGAGAAAATGTAATGGCATCCGTTACGCTCAGTGAAAAGACTGCGCAGTATACCTACCGTTTTGCAGGATTTGAAACGGATTCCCGCCTGACCTTCAGGAACGGCACCACGGCAGCATCAAATCCGGTAACATTTGTCATGCCGGAAGAAAATGTCACGTTAAAGGCATGCTCTGTATCACAGACCAATGAATATACCGTCACCGTGGAACACTACTACATGGATACGGCAGGAAACTATGCGGACAAACCGTCCGTGGCAGAAGCTTTAACACCGTACTACGGCGAAACACTGGTACATAAAAACCTTGCCCGTGAAATAAAGGGACTTTCCTTCAACGAAAACAAGACGATTCAGGAAAACGGAAACCGCACACAGACACAGGTAACAGGAAATACCGTCATCAGGCTGTATTATGACCGGTCGGTATGCACCGTGACCTACGATTACCGCACAAACGGCGGTACTTCGGCAGATCAGGAAACCGTAAAGACCTACTACGGTGCGGATGCCGACCTTTCCGTGGCGGCATACAAAAACGGCTGGGAACATGCCGGATGGAATACGAAAAGTGATTCAGGAACAGGACTTACCCGGTACACCGTCACCGGAAACGTCACACTCTATGCCGTGTACCGCAAGGACATCACCGTGACATTCGTGGACTTTGCACAGACCTATAAGAGGGAAGGCTCCATGTACAATAACGACACTTATGCCCTTATCGATGCGCCACAGTGCAGTACCTATGGCGGCTGGGAAAACGTGTCGGATGTTACGGCAGTCGGCTTTAACAGCAGGGCAGACATTACTGCGGAAGGTGCTGAAAAGATGGAGGTAAAGTCAGGGGAGGAACATTTAAAAATCCCGGACAGCATTACCTACTATACCGTGTGCAGTGCAGCCGTGACACTCTCATATGAATTAAACGGCGGTACGGAAAATGACACCACAAAGCCGGTAAAGGAAGAAGTATACTGCAATGCCGCGGCACCACAGGAAGTAAAAGGTTTTTCCTTACAGCTTGGCGAAAGTATAAAGGAATCCTTTGACCTTGATGGCTATACCCATTCCTATACCTTTGCGACATGGGCCCAAAACTATCCGGAAAGTGAAACTCGCTACGCCTGCAACGCCGATTATGTCTTAAAGGAAAATACAGTGATGTATGCCCTCTGGGACGAATCGGTGACACCGATTACCTACTATATCGAATTTGACGGCAATGCAGGCACAGCCGCAAGAAACATTCCTGATAAAATGGAGGTGCAGTACGGAGAGGAAGTCGTTCTTCCGGAGCAGAAGCCGGAAAGGACGGGATTTACCTTTATGGGATGGAATACAAGAACGGACGGACAGGGAACGGAGTACCAGCCGCAGGATACGGTAAAGAACCTTACAACCGTAAACCACGCCACGGTAAAACTGTATGCCCAGTGGAAACAGCGCCGCATTATCCTTGTAAAGGCGGCATCGACCGTTTATAACGACACCATCATCAAAAGAATCCCCGGTGACGAGGAATGGTATGATTCGGTAGGACATTTAACCATCGATGAACTGAAAAACTACCCGGATGAACTCTGCGAGCAGGTATGGCATATCGACAAGCAGGGTAATATCACACGGGTGAAATAACACCTAAACGGTGTATTTTTCTTGCAGTAAATGAAGAACAGGGTGTATGATTAAACTAAATATAAAATTAAAGAATATCCCCTGTTATGTATATATGAATATTTGTTATTTTAAGGAAGAAAATGGAGAGGTATATGGGGATAAAAGATTTAACAGAAAAGATACTGGAAGATTATAATGACATTTTTGCTGATATTGTCAATGTACTGGTATTCAAAGGAAAACAGCGCATAAAGCCGGAGACACTTGTAAATACCGGTGTGCATTCCCAGTATAAAAATGACAAAACCGGTGTCTTACACGAGCAGGAGCGGGATGTCGCAAAATACTGGATGAACGGAAAAGTACGGATAGCCCTGTGCGGACTGGAAAATCAGACTGCCGTTGAGCCGAAAATGCCGCTGAGGGTGTTTGGCTATGAGGGTGCATCTTACCGTGGACAGTTGGAAGAAAAAAGTGCCGTGCCGGTGATAACACTGGTACTGTACTTCGGAAATGAACACTGGAGGGCAGAAAAGCATTTAAAAGACCTGCTTGACATTCCGGAGGGCATGGAAGAATATGTTAATGACTTAAAGATTAACGTATTTGAAATTGCATGGCTCACAGATGAGCAGATATCCATGTTTAAGAGTGATTTCAGGATAGTGGCGGATTTTTTTGTTCGAAAGAGAAAGAATAAAGATTATGTGCCGGATAATAAGACTGAAATCCGTCATGTGGATGCAGTATTAAAGATGCTGTCTGCGGTAACCGGGGACAGAAGATATGAAAATATTTTATCGGACGGAAAGGGAAAGGTGAGCAATATGTGCGAAGTAGCTGAAAGACTTGAACAAATGGGCATTGAAAAAGGCAGACTTGAAGGTGAGCAGATGACAGTGTACAGTTTTGTGCAGGACAAAACCATAACACCGGAACAGGGCGCTCATAAGCTGAATATCAGTGTCGCAGAACTTGAAAAAAAGATGAAAGAAGCAGGATATACTTATCCGGTATTCTAAAAAAATTCTAAAAATTTCTTGTGAGGATTTTTTAACTTTTAAAATCTTGTCAAGCATTTTTGAAAATCCCCAAAATCTTTGACATCTCCTTTATTTTTTGATATGATGTAGAGAAAAATATTTTTAAAGGAGTTGATTTTTTGGATACGGACAGTATCACGCAGTTGATTTTAATTATTATTCTGCTTGCGTTATCTGCTTTTTTTTCATCAGCAGAAACAGCATTTACAACTGTAAACCACATTCGCATCAGAACCCTGATTGACGAGGGGAACAAGAGGGCGGTTATTGTGTCAGACATTATTGCACATTCACAGAAGATGTTAAGTGCGATTCTGATTGGAAATAACATTGTCAATATTTCAGCATCGGCGCTGGCAACATCGCTGACAATTAAAATCTGGGGCAATTATGCCACGGGTATTACAACAGGTGTGTTAACGATTGTTGTATTAATTTTCGGTGAAATTACACCTAAAACGACAGCAACCGTTTATTCAGAAAAGTTTGCGCTGGTATATGCACCGGTTATTAAAGTACTGATGACCGTGCTGACACCGGTAATTTACGTGGTAGATGTTCTGGCAGGATTCTTTTTACGATTGTTCCATATTGATACGAAGAATCATAAAAAGACAATTACAGAAACAGAACTGAGAACATTTGTTAATGTCAGCCATGAAGAAGGTGTCATTGAATCGGATGAAAGACAGATTATTAACAATCTGTTCGATTTTGGTGATGCAGAAGCTAAAGATGTTATGATACCGAGAATTGATATGGTTGCCGCGGATATTACAACGGGATACGATGAGATTCTGGCACTGTTTAGGGAAACGATGTATTCGAGGATTCCGGTGTATGAGGAAGAACAGGATAATGTTGTCGGCATTTTAAATATAAAAGATTTAATTGTTGCGCCGCATGGCACACAGTTTGAAATCAGAAAAATCATGCGCAAGCCTTATTATGTTTATGAACATAAAAATATTTCCGAACTGTTTAAGGAAATGCAGAAACAGTCACAGGGGATTGCAATCGTATTAGACGAATATGGTTCTACGGCAGGCATGATTACAACAGAGGATTTATTGGAAGAAATCGTCGGGGAAATCCGTGATGAGTATGATAATGATGAAACAGAACCATTTGTTAAAATCGATGATTATACATATCATATTGACGGAACGTATAAATTAGATGATGTCAATGAAAAATTGTCAACAGCCCTGACATCTGAAGATAATGATTCAATCGGTGGTTATATTATTGAAAAGCTGGACAGGATTCCGGCGGCAGGAGAAAAACTGCGCGTGGATAATCTGGAATTTACAGTAGAAAAAGTAGAATCCAACAGAGTTGTATCTGTGATTTTAAAAGTTTTTTAGTATAACCGGGCTTTTCCTTTCATAGGATAGATTAAGGAAAATGAATCTTGAATCTGGAGGGAAAATGGCAGTAAAAGGATTTCAACTTGTAAAAACATTGATTATAGCATATGTAATAACGGCAGTTTTGCTTCTGTTAACGGCCTTCGGGCTGTATCGTCTGCATTTGTCAGACTGGCAGGTAATGGCAGCTGTCGTTATTATTTATGCTCTTTCATGCTTTGCCGGCGGCTATATTTTAGCAAAAGCACAGAAAAGCAGAAGAATGTTGTGGGGCATGGGCTTTGGTATTTTATATTTTACCGTGCTGACGGCTGCCGCCTTTATTCTTACAAAAGGGGCAGATATGGATATGACAGCACTTGTAAAGGCACTGATTGTCTGCCTTTTGGCAGGTGGAGCCGGAGCATTTGCAACGCCTGAATAAAATAACAGAAATGTCAGGATTAAAGCTGTACTGTAAGATGTCCGGATTGCATCAGTGCTGAAATTTTATTAAGAAAAATTAAAGGAAAATCAGATTCTTTGCAGAATATATAAAGTATAGGCGCTTTTAACAGGATGGACTGTTTACCGGATAGGAGGCTTTGAATGAATATCAGGGAAGAACAGGAAAAATACGAGCATGAGCATTTAAGCAGATTTGCCAGCTTCAGTGATGAATCGCAGGGGCGGGACAGACCGGAAGAACCCTGTACGGTGCGCCCTGCATATCAGCGGGACAGGGACAGAATTTTACACTGTAAGTCGTTTCGGCGTTTAAAGCATAAGACGCAGGTGTTTCTGTCACCGCAGGGGGATCATTACAGAACGCGGCTTACGCACACACTGGAGGTGTCCCAGATTGCAAGAACAATCAGCAGGGCGCTGCGGTTAAATGAAGATTTGACAGAGGCAGCTGCACTGGGACATGATTTAGGACATACGCCGTTTGGACATGCCGGAGAACGGACATTAAACAGAATCTGTCCGATGGGGTTTGTCCATTCAGAACAGAGTATCCGCATTGTGGAAAAACTGGAAAAAGACGGACAGGGGTTAAATCTTACAAAAGAAGTGCGTGATGGTATTTTAAACCATCAGACATCGTCCATGCCGTCCACACTGGAAGGAAAAGTCGTCCGGCTTTCCGATAAAATAGCTTATATTAACCATGATATTGACGATGCAATCCGGGCAAAAATATTCAGTGAAACGGATATTCCGAAAGCCTTTACAGAAGTGCTTGGAGATACTACAAAATCAAGGCTGAATACGATGATACAGGATATTATTCATAACAGTATCGGGAAGAATGAAATCTGTATGTCTGATGAAGTGCATCAGGCAATGATGGAGCTGCGCAAATTTATGTTTGGCAGTCTTTATCAGAATCCACTTGCAAAAAGTGAAGAAGCAAAGGCAGACAAGCTGATTACGGAATTGTATGGATATTATATGGATAATATAGAAGCACTGCCGGACAATTACAGAAGATTTATTACAGAGTGCGGCGAAACGCCGGAACGTGTCGTGTGCGATTATATAGCAGGCATGAGCGACCAGTATTCGGTTGCCAAATTTGAAGAAATATTTGTTCCGACATCGTGGAAAGTATAAGAGGAAGGATGAATCAGGTTGGTGAAAACAGATGTACGCAAGTGAAGTAATTGATGAAGTTGTATCGCGAAGCGACATAGTGGATATTATTTCCGGATATATCAAACTGAAGAAAAACGGCAGTTCGTATGTCGGGCTGTGTCCGTTCCATAATGAAAAATCTCCGTCTTTTTCCGTATCACCGGGAAAGCAGCTGTATCACTGTTTCGGCTGCGGGGTGGGCGGCAATGTCATTACATTTGTTATGGAATACGAAAATTATACGTTTCTTGAAGCCGTAAAATACTTAGCAGACAAAGCAGGCATGCAGCTTCCCGAAACGAGTTATTCGGAAGAAGAAAAGAAAAACAGGGACTTAAAGGCAAAGCTTTTAGAGATTAATAAAATAGCGGCAACGTATTATTACCATCAGCTCAAAGCTGAAAACGGTAAAATCGGACTGTCCTATCTTCAAAAAAGAGGGTTAAGCGATACTACGATAAACCGCTTCGGATTAGGATATGCCGGACAGACCGGCAATGCGCTGTATCAGTATTTAAAAAGCAAAGGTTATGATGATGCGTTGTTAAAAGAAACCGGCCTGTTTACATATGAGCGGGGAATCCATGACAAGTTCTGGAACCGCGTGATGTTTCCGATTATGGATATTAACAACAAGGTTATCGGTTTCGGCGGCCGTGTCATGGGTGATGCAAAACCGAAATATCTTAATTCACCGGAAACCAAATTGTTTGATAAAAGCAGGAATTTATATGGGCTGAATGCGGCGCGCATATCCAGAAAGTCCAATATGATTATCTGTGAAGGATATATGGATGTAATTTCACTGCATCAGGCTGGCTTTACGCAGGCAGTGGCGTCCCTCGGAACAGCGCTGACGCCGGGACAGGCGGCACTTATGAAGCGGTATACAGATAATGTCCTGATTACCTATGACAGTGATGCGGCGGGTGTAAAGGCAGCGCTTAGGGCAATTCCGATATTAAAAGAAGCTGGGCTTACCACGAAAGTTATTAATATGCAGCCGTATAAAGACCCCGATGAATTTATCAAGGCACTGGGGGCGGAAGCGTTTCAGGAGCGGATAGACAAGGCGGAAAACAGTTTCATGTATGAAATCGGTGTTCTTGAGAAAGAATATGACAGAACTGACCCGGCAGAGTCTACGAAGTTTGAGCGGGAAGCGGCGGCAAAGCTGGTGACGTTCCGGGAAAAGCTGGAGCGGGAAAACTATATGCGTGCGGTCTGCGACCGTTTCCACATTGAATTGCAGGGCATGCGGGAGCTGGTCGCATCTCTTGGCAGTAAGGAAGGCATTTTAAGAAGAAATGATTATCCGGCGGCACCGGGACAGCAGCGTGCTGCGGCACCCAAGAAGAAAAAAGAAGACGGTGTCCGTCAGGCAGAGAAAATTCTGCTGACATGGATGATTGAAGATGCCGGAATTTTTGAAAAGGTGAAAGAATACATTTCACCGCAGGATTTTGTAAATCCGCTGTTTAAGGATGTGGCGGACAAGCTGTATGCACAGTATGAAAGCGGCAGTTTAAATCCCGCGGCAATTATCAGTACATACGATGCCGAGGAAACGCACAGTGAAGTTGCGGCGATGTTTAGCATGGAACTGGATAACCGGCTGAATCACAATGAACGCGAAAAAGCACTTAATGATACCGTACTTAAGGTAAAAAACAACAGCATACAGTATCAGATTGACCAGGCGGCAGACCCTGCACAAATCCAGCAGCTTTATACAATGAAAAACAAATTATCAGCAATTCATATTACATTATAAGAGAATAGAAAGGTGACAATCATGGCTAAGAAAAATGAGAATATCGCAGAAGAAACAGTAAAAAAGACAACCAAAAAGGCAAAGACCGAAGGAGAAGCAGTAGAAAAAACAGAAGAAGAAATTGCTGCTGAAATCGCTGCGAAGTTTGATGAAAAATGTAAGGGACTGCTTCAGATTGCCAAAAAGAAGAAAAATGTACTCGATTATCAGGAAATTATGAATTATTTCCTCGATACCGATTTTGAAGCCGATAAGATGGAAAAAGTCTTTGAATTCCTTGAAAATAATAATGTCGATGTTAAGATGGCGGATGATGATACAGACGATGATGAAATTATTTTAGATGATGAAGATGATATTGATATTGAAAAAATTGATTTATCCGTACCGGATGGTGTAGGGCTTGAAGACCCTGTCAGAATGTATTTAAAGGAAATCGGTAAAGTGCCGCTGTTAAGCGCAGAAGAAGAAATCGAATATGCAAAGCGCATGGAACAGGGCGATGAAGAAGCAAAGAAGCGTCTTGCCGAGGCAAACCTTCGTCTGGTAGTCAGCATTGCCAAAAGATATGTAGGTCGTGGCATGCTGTTTTTGGATTTGATTCAGGAAGGTAATTTAGGTTTAATTAAAGCGGTAGAAAAATTTGATTACCGCAAAGGTTATAAATTCAGTACGTATGCGACATGGTGGATTCGTCAGGCGATTACAAGAGCCATTGCAGACCAGGCAAGAACAATCCGTATCCCGGTGCATATGGTAGAAACGATTAACAAGCTGGTGCGTGTGTCCAGACAGTTATTACAGGAATTAGGCAGAGAGCCGTCCCCGGAAGAAATTGCAGAGGCAATGGATATTCCGGTAGAAAGAGTACGCGAAATCCAGAAGATTTCACAGGAACCGGTTTCACTTGAAACACCAATCGGTGAAGAAGAAGACAGCCATTTAGGAGATTTCATTCAGGATGATAACGTACCGGTTCCTGCAGAGGCAGCGGCTTCAACACTGTTAAAGGAACAGCTGGTAGAAGTCCTCGGAACGCTGACAGAAAGAGAACAGAAGGTGTTAAGGCTGCGTTTCGGCATGGATGACGGCAGAGCAAGAACCCTTGAAGAAGTCGGCAGAGAGTTTAATGTTACCAGAGAACGTATCCGTCAGATTGAGGCAAAGGCACTTAGAAAGTTAAGACATCCAAGCAGAAGCCGCAAATTGAAAGATTACTTAGACTAATATTAATATAGGAACAATTATGGAAGAACTGAATTTATCAGATAGACTGCGTCTGATTGCCGGTTTGATAAAAAAAGGAAGTAAAGTGGCAGATATCGGTACCGATCACGGATATCTGCCAATCTTTCTTGTAAAGAGTGGAATTACAGACCGTGTGATAGCAATGGACGTCAGGAAAGGACCTCTAAAAAAAGCAGAAGACAATACACGGGCATTTTGTGTGTCCGATCAGATTGAATTAAGACTTTCGGACGGACTGGCAGCACTTGAAAAGGGTGAGGCAGATACCGTTACCATTTCCGGCATGGGTGGAAGACTGATACAGTCGATTCTTACAAACGGTATGGAAAAGCTGGACAAATCAACACGGCTGATTGTATCGCCGCAGTCTGAACTGCGGGAATTCCGGATATTTTTAAAGGAAAAGGGATTTCTTGTTTTAGAAGAACATATGATGACAGAAGATGGTCAGTTTTATGTCATTATGGAATGTGTATACATGGGTGCGGATTATGCACCGCAGACGATCGAGGAAGCAAAGCTTCGGTACGGAGAATCGCTTTTGCGTGAAAAAAACGAGAGCCTGAAAGCATATTTATATAAAGAAAAGCGGATAGCAGAAGGAATTTACACACAGTTATCAGCACGAAACGGACAGGAATCGGCAGTACAGGAGCGGTTAGGGCAGTTACGGAAGGATTTGGATTGCATTGATTTTGCATTAGAATATTATAATTTTGCGTAAAATACGCAGGATGGGAGAAAAAATATGGGTAAGACATTATTTGAACTGGCAAAGCAGGCACAGCCGGATTATCCGCATCAGATTATTCTGGCAAAGGTTGATGGAAAATTACATGAATTAAAAGATATGGAAATTGAAAATGAAAAG
>OMGL01001703.1_pt1 | contig 12780 bp, 9 predicted proteins | sample 1645831 | NCBI WGS metagenome assembly OMGL01 (sample SAMN00849301, study PRJEB25192) | human gut metagenome | reverse complement strand
GTCATACCTGCAAGTGAAGCTGCCTCAGCAAGGTTAAGATCCTTTACGTCCTTGCCAAAATAGAAGTTTGCAGCAGCCTGAACTCCGATGATATCATACTCCTGAGTTGTCAGTGGCACAAGGTTAAGATAGCTTTGGAGGATATCTTCCTTTGTGTAGGTCTTTTCCACGTTGATAGAACGGAAGATCTCTCGTATCTTACGCTCGATACCATGGATAGAATCTCTGGAGTCATCACCCGTGATGTTCTTGATAGTCTGCTGAGTGATAGTCGAACCACCTATCTGTCTGCCGCCGTATATCGGAATGAATACATTGACAAATGAAGCGAACGTTCTCTTGAAGTCAACGCCGTCATGAGAATAAAATCTCTCGTCCTCGGTGTACACAAAAGCGTCCTGAACATACTGAGGGATATCCTCAAGATCAGCCCATACAACGTGCTTATTGCTGTTTTTCAGAGCATAATAAAGGTCATACTCCTGTGAATCCTCATCATCTTCATCATAGTCAGGGTTGACAGACAAAAATCTCGAAATGTTGCTTGTTTCCGTCTTGTCAAGGCTGATAGTTGTTGTGGTATCTGCAAAGTTAAGGACGTAAATAGTCAGAACTGTTGCAAATATAGAACAGGTGATAATGAGTATCAGGAATATCGACAGCAAAGCTGTGCCTAATATTTTGAGAACTCTGACAGCAGGATTAGTGGATCTTTTCTTTTTGCGTTTTTTCACTGCCGTGTTTTTTATTTCATCCATAAATTTAACCTTTCGTCTTTATTTGATCTGATATTATTATACCACATACGAATCAAAAAGTTAAGTCTTTTCGGTAAATCTTTAGTTTTTTCTAAGGATTTTTTGACAGAACAAAGCTGCCGTTATTTCATTGAAAATAAAAAACGAGGGCGATCACTCGCCCCCATGAATTTTATTGCTTATTCAGCGTCCTCAGAAGCCTCGTCATCAGCAGGAAGCAAAGCTCTCATAGACAGGCTGATCCTCTTCTTGTCGAGATCTATCTCTGTGATCTGGCAATCAACTACCTGACCTACAGAAAGGATATCTGCAACATTGTTTACTCTCTGGTTAGCGATCTGAGAGATATGGATAAGGCCGTCAATACCGTCAATGATCTGTGCAAAAGCACCAAAGCTTGTGATAGAAACAACAGTAGCCTTAACTACCTGACCTACCTCATAGTTAGCCTTGAAGATCTCCCATGGATTCTCTGAAGCCTTCTTATATGTCAATGAAACCTTCTTTGTTTCGCTGTCGATATCCTTGATAGTAACAGTGATCTTATCGCCAACAGAAACAACGTCTGAAGGGTGCTTGATCCTGTTCCAAGAAAGATCCATTCTTCTGATAAGGCCGTCAACACCACCGAGATCTACGAATACGCCGTAATCTGTGATAGACTTAACTGTACCCTCTACCTCAGAACCGATCTGAGCTGTCTCAAAGAACTTAGCCTGAGCTGCTGCTCTTTCCTCTCTTGCTACTGCACGGATAGAACCAACTGCTCTCTGCTTAGCCTCGTTTACCTCAAGGATCTTGAAGCTTACTGACTGCTTGAGCAGATCGTTAAGATTGAAATCTCTTCTTGGAGCTGCCTGTGAAGCAGGGATAAATACCTTAACACCGTTAGCTGATACGAGCACACCGCCCTTAACAACGTTTGTAACTGTACCTGTAAGTGTAGCGTCAGCCTCCTTAGCCTCAACTATCTTCTGGAAACCAAGAACTGCGTCAACCTTCTTCTTAGAAAGTGTAACGATACCCTCCTGGTCATTTGTCTTAAGAACGATCAGATCGATCTTGTCGCCTACCTTTACGATATCCTCTGGCTTCTTAGTAGGATCATCTGTAAGTTCAGATGCAGGAATATAGCCTGTGTGCTTTGTTCCGATATCTACGGCTACTTCACCGTTATTGATATCGGTGACAATGCCCTCAACCTTCATTCCCGTATGTATTTTTTTCAGAGTCTTTTCCAGTTCCTCCTCAAAATTAAATTCTTCGTCAACATTGTTCAACATTTCACTCATGGTCTGTTGTACCTCCTTGATTATATAAGCCGGCGTCGATGCACCAGCAGAAATCCCGATAAATTTTGCACCTGATAAGTCAATATCACATGCCCTCAGTCCTTCGGCGTCCTCCACAAGCCAACATTTGCAATATTCATCGCATATGGCTTTAAGCTTGTGAGTATTGGAGCTGTGCAGCCCTCCGACTATTATCATTATGTCGGCAGCCTTCGCAAGCTCCGCCGCCTCCTTCTGTCTTTCAGAAGTGGCACTGCATATGGTGTTATACACCACAGCCTCAGGCAGATACCTCTCAAAAAGCTCTTCGCACTTTCTCCACATATTCTTATTATACGTTGTCTGAGCCAGAATTGCAACCTTTTTTGACGAAAAATCTTTCTCTTTCACCAAATTTTCAAAATCGTCACATGAACTGAACACATAACTCTCTCCGCTGCAATGACCTCTTATACCCATTATTTCCGGGTGAGCCTCATCACCTGCGATAAGAATAACGTATCCCTCGCCCGATTTTTCGGCTGCTATCTTGTGTATCCTTGCCACAAAGGGACAGGTAGCGTCAATTACTTCCGCACCTACCTTTGCAAGCTTTTCATACACGTCCAGTCCAACACCGTGGGATCTGATAACAACTGTCTGGTCTTTCGTGACCTTATCCACATCGGTGGAGTAAACTCCTTTTGCTTCAAGGTCAGAAACTACGTTTGGATTGTGAATGATTGGGCCTAACGTTACAACATTATTTCGGTTATCTAATTCATTATACACTATTTTTACGGCTCTGTCTACACCAAAACAGAAACCTGCGGTCTTTGCAACGCAAATTTTACATTTTGTTAACATTTAATGTACCAGCTCCGTGATATTTTTCATGATCTCGTTCTTGATAGTCCTAAGAGAATGAGGGTCGGTGGCTGTAACTCCTATCTCGCCAGGCACTATAGGCTTGCCAAATCTTACAACTACACGCTTTCTGAATTTGAGCTTGCCCTCGAAATTGATACCAACAGGGACCACAGGCACCTGAGCCACAGCCGCCACCAATGCAACGCCTGTTTTGCCCTTTCCTACCTTGCCGTCCTTTGAACGTGTTCCCTCAGGGAAGATGACAAGGTTTCTGCCCTTTTCAAGCTTTTCGATAGATGTATCTATGACCTGAGTGTCGCCCTTTCCTCTTGTAACAGGGAATGCTCCGAACGCTTTTATAAGCAGAGTGAAGAACACATTCTGATGAAAAAGCTCTTCCTTAGCCATATAAGAAAGCGGCACTCTTGTTGGCAGTGCGATAAAAACAGGGTCCTGATAGCTTCTGTGATTTGATGCGAATATATTCCCGCCGTCCTTTGGGATATTTTCCGTACCCTCGAAAGTGATGTTAAAATACAGATGATAAAGTCCGATAACGATATATCTCAGCACTGTGTACCAAAACATATGGAAATGACCAAGCCTGTGTTCTTTTTTAACAGGTCTGACCGGCATTATCTCTTTTATCTTACGCTCTTTTTTTTTAGTCTTGTCGGTTATTACCTTGTAGATAGCCTCAACAGACTCTTCAAGAGTCAGCTCAGTAGAGTCCACCTCAACGGCGTCATCAGCCTTTTTCAGCGGTGCTATCTCTCTGTGTGTATCGTTATAGTCACGCTGGATTATATCCTGCAATACCTCGTCATATGTAGACTTGTCGCCCTTTTCCTGAAGCTCCTTGAAACGTCTTTCCGCTCTGGCTTCAGGTGCGGCCGTGAGGAATATCTTCACGTCAGCGTTTGGCAAAACCACAGTGCCGATATCTCTGCCGTCCATGATGATGTTGTTTTCTTTTGCGATATTCTTCTGAAGTTCAAGCAGAAATTCTCTTACCTCAGGTATAGCAGACACCTTTGACGCACCCATGGATATCTCAGGCGTTCTTATTTTGTCTGAAACGTCCTCGTCATTGAGCATTACTCTCTGCCCTGCTTCTGTGTAGCAAAGCTTTATTGATATCTCACCAAGAATGGGTTTTATCTGCTCAGGGTCAGAAAGATCTGCACCCTTGCTTATAACATAATAAGCTATAGAGCGGTACATCGCACCTGTGTCTACATATACATATTCAAGCTTTTTCGCTACCGCCTTTGCGATAGTGGACTTTCCTGCTCCGGAAGGTCCGTCGAGAGCCACGTTTATTCCCATATCAAAATCTCCTTATTCAATTTTATCCGCACAGCTATACGCCGTGGAAAACGCTATCTGCAAATTAAAGCCCCCTGTATAAGCGTCAACGTCAAGCACCTCACCGATAAAGTAAAGTCCTTTACACAGCTTTGACTCCATTGACCGTGGGTCTATCTGTGAAACATCAACTCCTCCACGGGTTATGATAGCTTCCTCTACAGGGCGCATACACTTCACTGTGAACGTTAGCTTTTTCACTGTGGAAACAAGTCTTTCACGCTCCTCACGGGTTATCTGATTTACTTTTTTCTCAGGATCGATGCCGCACCTTTTTATTATAAGTGGTATTATCTTTGAAGGCAGCAGCTTGCCCAGAGAGTTCTGAAAATCCCTGTTTGGAAAATCACCGAAATCACGAAGTATCCTGCTGTCAAGCTGTTCATGGCTCAGTGCAGGTTTAAGGTCGATATCCATATAATACCTTGACTTGTTCATATCACCAAGGTGAGCCGAAGCCGAAAGTACAAGCGGTCCGCTCAAACCAAAGTGTGTGAAAAGCATTTCCCCAAGCTCGTGGAAAAGCGGTTTATCTCTGTCCTCTTCACGAAGCGTCAAGGTGCAGTTTCTAAGGGAAAGCCCCATTGCAGAAGCACATTCCTCACGCTCATAAGTGACTACAGGGCAAAGTGACGGAGTTATTGCCGTGACCTTATGCCCCACAGACTTCGCAAGCCTATAGCCGTCGCCTGTTGAGCCTGTCCGTGGATAGGACTTTCCGCCAGTTGCAACGATAACGCTGTCTGCGTAATAATCCCCATGCTCGCATTTAAAACCCTCTGCTCTGCCGTCCTTTATGATAAGCTCTTTTACCTCATCGTCGATAAACTGCACACCACTGTCCTCGCAGGCTTTCACAAGTGCTTTTACAATATCCTTTGCGTTGTCGCTCACAGTGAAAACCCTGTTGCCACGCTCAGTTTTAAGCTCCACCCCAAGGCACTCAAAGAAGCTCATAACGTCCTCTGGAGCAAATCTGCTCAGAGCTGAATACATGAACTTGCTGTTGCGTGGGATATTTTTCATAACAGTGTCAGCGGTACAGTTGTTTGTGACGTTACACCTGCCCTTGCCTGTTATCATGAGTTTTCTGCCCTGACAGCCGCTATGCTCGATAACAGCAACGCTCTTTCCACGCCAGCCAAGCTGAACTGCGCAGAACATTCCTGCCGCACCTGCGCCTGCTATAACTGCGTCAAATCTTCTCACTGTGTATCTTCCTCGCTTTTTGCGTAAACATCATACTCAGCCCAAACCTTTTCAAGACGTTCAAAGGTCTGGGACACTCTGTCGATATTTCTTATTGATACAGCAACGATAAGTGCATTTATAAGGCTCAGCGGTGCAACGAGAGAGTCAACGAACGAAGCCATATCGCTTCTCGCTAGAAGCAGGCTGTCTGCATACTTTGCGATAGGCGAAGCCTTTGAGTCTGTTATAGCTATAACGTTCGCACCGTTGCTCTTTGCATACTTCAAAGCCTTGACAGTCTGCTTTGAATATCTTGGGAAAGAAATGCCTATCATGGCGTCCTTTTCGTCTATTCTCATTATTTTCTCAAAAAGCTCGGAAGTAGTTGTACTCTGAACGAGTTTTACATGAGGGAAAATAAGTCCCAGATAATAAGCAAGGAACGAAGCGATAGAAGCTGCACTTCTCGTACCCATTATGTAAAGGGTATTGCAGGACACGATAGTGTCAACGGCATTGTTAAAGTCCTCCTTTGAGGTTTCCTCCAAAGTACGCCTTATCTTGTCGATGTCGAGATTGAGCACCCTTTCAAGCACGTTGTCACTGCTCATAAGGTCGGAAGTGACCTCTATTCTCTGAACAGTTGTAAGCTTGTTTCTCATAAGCTCCTGCAAGCCTTTTTGAAGGGCAGGATAGCCGTCATAGCCAAGCTCTGAGGCAAATCTTACCACTGTTGATTCGCTGACGCCCACAGTTTTTCCAAGCTTCTGAGCCGTCATGAAAGCCGCTTTGTCATAGTGGGAAAGAATGTAGTTCGCAATAAGCTTGTGTCCCTTTGACAAGCCTGAAAGCTTTTCATTGATAAGCGTAAATAAATCTTTTTCCATTTCTATCTATACCTCTCAGCATATAATCAAGCCCACAGGTCTTCCTGTAGGGCGAGTATCCTTTTTCTTCTTGCTTCTGTTTTGTCCTTATCTGTGACATAAACGCCGTCCTTTAAGATAAGCACATCACCCTCGTGAACGTCTTTTGTTTCAGAAAGCGGAATATCCTTTTTTTCTCCCTGCTCAGTTTCGCACACGGCATAGCCGTTTTCTATCCTGTCAACTATAAAAATCTCTTCCATATCACTTTTCTCCCTTTTCAGCAGAAACGCTCAGCCCCTCGCCATCTGAGCTGAAAACTATCGTTCCCACATCTGCTGTAATAAACAAATGGGAAGCATATTTTTTCAGCCTTGTGACAGTTTCCTCGTGTGGGTGACCATACTTGTTGCCCTTGCCGCAGGATATAACAGCATATCTCGGCATGACCTTGTTAAGAAAATCGACCCCCGAAGAAGTGGAACTGCCGTGATGACCTGCTTTAAGCACCTTTGCAGAAACGTCATAACCCTGAGAAAGTATATCTTTCTCCTCAGTGGTCTCGCAATCCCCCGTTATCAAAAAGCTGTTTTCACCGTCTGTTATCTTCACAAGGGTGGAATAGTTATTGAGATCATCATAATCCTTTTTTGGTGTGAAAAGCTCCACCTTACAGCTTCCAAGCTCAAATTCCATAGGCTTTGCCTGTGTTATCTTCAAGCCCTTTGCCTTTATGCTTTTGAGCATTTTCTCATATATCGTTGTGGTTGGCGTCATATCAGCCTTGACTTTCGGCATAATGAATTTATCCACCTGAAACCGGTCTATTATCTCGCTCATTTCACCAATATGGTCAGCGTGAGGGTGAGTGGCAATGAGATATTTTAACTCTGTCACTCCCTGCTTTTCAAGATATTTTTCTATTTTATTACTGTCATCTTTATCGCCGCTGTCAATGAGCATAGCCTCCCCTTGTGATATCACAAGGGTGCTGTCCCCCTGACCAACGTCGATAAAATGCACCTCTGTCTGAGCGTGTTCCGCCGGCTTGTCCTCAACGCCTGCCTTGATAAGCAAGCTGTCGAAAGAAACTAACCCTGTCAGGTCAAGCACTGTAAAAAGCAGCAACACAAAAACCGCTATGAGCGTTACCGCCTTTTTAAGCGGTGCTGTCGAATTTTTCTTTTTCGCAGATCTGCCTGCCATGTTATCCCTTTCCGACTGAGCTATCTTCTTGCCTGCATTTCAGCCCATTCTTCTTTTGTTATGTTTATCTTTCGTGCCTTAGAGCCTTCCTGTGGTCCTATTATGCCCATTTCCTCTATCTCGTCCATGATACGGGCGGCTCTAGGGAAACCGAGCTTTAGCTTTCTCTGCAAGAACGCAGTGGAAGCGTTATTTGTCTGCACTATTATGGATATTGCCTGATTTACAAGGTCATCATCAGGATTTACGGAAACATTATCGCTGCCTGCCGAACCGCTGTCCTTTGGCTGTGGAGTATTCTCCTCCACCTCTGCGATAACTTCGTCGCTGTATTCTGCGGTATGCTCGTTCTTGAGGAAGTTTACAACCTCTCTTATCTCAGAAGTCGCTGCATAGCCGCTCTGCATTCTTATAGGCTTTTTAACGCCAACAGGCTTATAAAGCAGGTCACCGTTTCCAAGAAGCTTCTCTGCACCGCTTTCATCAAGTATAACTCGTGAGTCAACGTTGCTGGATACACTGAGAGAAACTCTCGATGGGATATTTGACTTGATAAGTCCTGTCAACACGTCCGCCCTAGGGGACTGTGTTGCGATTATCATGTGTATTCCTGCCGCACGAGCGAGCTGTGCAAGTCTTAAAACTGAGTCCTCTACCTCGCTTCTCGCAGCCATCATAAGATCGGCGAACTCGTCGACCACAATAACTATCTGCGGCAGCAGGTCGATCTTCGCACGGACTTCGTCCTGCTCCTCGGCAGGCTTATTGCGTTCTTCAAGAACCATGTCGTTAAACTCCTGCAAGTTCTTTACATTGTTCGCCTCGAACATAAGATAACGCTTGTTCATTTCATTTACCGCCCAGCCAAGCGCACCGGCCGCCTTTAAAGGCTCGGTAACAACAGGGATAAGCAAATGAGGTATCTTATTATAAATAGGAAACTCGACTTTCTTAGGGTCGATAAGAATAAGCTTTACTTCGTCAGGGGACGCATGGTAAAGTATAGAAAGTATGATAGAGTTTGTAAAAACAGATTTACCTGAACCTGTTGTACCTGCAACGAGCATATGCGGCATTTTGGCGATATCGCCGATAATGATATTACCCTCGATATCCTTGCCCACTGCAAATGTAAGCTTGCCCTTAGCCTTTCTGTATTCCTCACTGTCAATAAGCTCACGGAGAGAAACGGTATCTCTATGATCGTTCGGCACTTCTATGCCTATGCACGCCTTGCCCGGCACTGGAGCTTCGATACGAACGCTCATTGCCGCGAGGTTAAGTGCGATATCGTCTGCAAGACCCGTTATCTTCGACACTCTTACGCCTGCTGCAGGCTGAAGCTCATATCTTGTAACGGACGGACCTCTGTGTATGCCCACGATCCTTGTTTTAGCGCCATATGTTTCAAGCGTTTCCACAAGCTTCCCAGATTTCTCTTGTATCTCCTGCTGGACTATCTCGGAAGCCACAGGATTTTTAGCATATTTGAGTATATCCACAGGCGGATAAACGTAAGCAGATATTTTATTATCTTTCTCAAAGAACGTTGTCTGACCGTTCTTATCAACATTCACTACCGGTGGCTTAACAGGCTCGTCCTTGGACTTCTTTTCTTCTCTGCTGTCGCCTATGGCGTTTTCTATTATCTTTTTAAGCTCCTCATTATCGGTAGTTTTAGCCGTTTCTTCAAGCTTTTCATGTGTTATCACAGGGGCTTTCACAGGGTGGACCGGCATATCTATCTTTGAGGCGTCCACCTTGTCGGCAGCTTCTTCCGCCTCTGCAACAGGCACAAAGGCTTCCGCCGCAGTGTCAGGGTCATCGTCAGGATAGAACTTTGCAATATCGACCCTACCATTACGCCTTGGTTCTTTTTTCTCTCTTGGAGGCTTCGGAGGCTGAGCCGCACGCTCAATACGCTCCTCGTTCACCGCTTCATAGCTCTTTACAAAAGGCTTTGAAACTGCCTTTAGAAGCTGCGGAAGCGTAACATTTGTAAGCAGCATTATAAAAGTGAACGCCACAAGCAAGATAACGATACCTGCGCCAACTCTCTTGAAAAGCGAAAGCAAAGGCCAACCAAGCAATGCGCTTGCAAGTCCGCCGCCACGGAGCTGTTTTCCGTCATTGAAAAGCCCCACAAGTTTAAGCCAGAACGAGCTTCCGTCCACAGAGCCCACTTGGATTATCTGAGCCATGCCGCTTATAAGAAGCATAAGAACGCTTCCCTCCACCACCTTCGCTATGACCTTGTTGTGTGTCACATCTGAAGCTATCATAAGGGCAACATAGATTATCATAGGTGCAAACAGAAATACTGTCACGCCGAAAAGTCCTCGATTCAGCTCATGGAGCCATTTCCACAAGCCGTCCCCCTCCACGAACGTGATAAGCAGTTCAAGTATGCCGAAAAAGAAAAGTATGTAAGACCAGAAGCGTCTGTTCTCTCTTTCTCTCACTGCTGTCATGGAATTTGACTGTGGCGGCTTGCTCTGAGGCTTTTGCTGTTTTGTATTCTTTTTTGCAGCTTGCGCAGGCTTTTGTGCGGGCTTTTTCTTTGCCGCTGTCTGCTTTGGCGCAGGCTTTGAGCCTTTCTTTTGAGCTGCCATTTATTTTACCATTCCTTTCGGTATTTGTCTTATTTAAGCAAATAAAGGCAAAATGTTATTTGCCTTTATAACCCACAAAAAAGCCTGAAAACAGAATTTCAAGCTTTTTCACATAAACTGTATTATCTTATGTCATTACTTTGCAAAGGATATAGGGTGACCCATGCACATCTCAATAAATGAGATAACAAGGACTATGACGCCAAGCACAAGGGTATAATAAGCAAACACCTTGAATTTATCCGTTTTAACGAGCCAGTTTACAAGCTTGATAGCACAAAGTCCCACAAATGCGGCAACTACAAATCCAACTGCACAGCTAACCCAATCTATATCAGTATGTGTTGAAACTGCGTCCTTGACTTCAAGCAGACAGCTCATAAGTATAACAGGTATGCCCAGAATGAAAGAATACTTTACCGATGTTTCTCTGGTCATGCCTGAGAAAAGTCCCGCTGAGATAGTCGATCCTGATCTTGAAACGCCAGGCAACAGTGCAACTCCCTGAAAAAGTCCGACCGTTATTGCGTCTTTATAAGCTATATCGCCCTGAGTCTTTTTACCCTTTATACAGCGGTCTGACATAAAAAGTATTGCCGATGTATAAAGGAAACAAAGGCCCTCTGCAAAAATGCTTGAATCCTCTGCAATGCCCTCAAACCAGCCCTTAAATGGCAGGAACGGTACAAGGCAGAAGCAGGAAACTATTATCATAACTATCATACGCCTTGGAGGATTCATATTTTTAAGAGTGAACTTGCCTGTAAAAATATCCTTTATCATAACGCCAAGCTCTTTTATCATATCCCATATTGTCTTCCTGAAAGCCACAAATACTGCTACCAGCGTGCCAAGGTGAAGTATCGCCGAGAAAAACAAAGCTCCCTCTCCGCTGTTTCCTGTAAAATGCTGATACAGTGAAAGATGTCCTGAACTTGAAACTGGAAGAAACTCCGTCAAGCCCTGAATTATAGCCTGAAAAATCGCATTGATGATACCCATTGCTGTCCTCCGAAATTTTGTTATTTGTCAGAGATAAAAGCCGTCACGGCTGAGATAATGTGCCGGGTCTGTGTCCACAGCAGTATCATCACCCTCAAACTCTTCTCCGATATCTACGTCAGTCCTGAATACGTCATAAAGGTCGATTATTGTCTGAAACATTTTCAGCTTTCTCCTTTTCAGAACTGTTTTCTATCATATCATAAAGGCAGTCTATCGCCTCGGAAAGCCCTCCGAGCCTGTCGATAAGCCCCTCTTTTACAGCCTGCTCTCCGTCGATAACAGAACCAACGTCCATTACAAGCTCGCCCGTTGACATCATAAGCTCACGGAAACGCTCAGGCTTTATGGCTGAATTATCGCACACAAAGCGAACTATTCTTTCCTGCATTTTGTCAAAATAAGAAAGCGTCTGAGGTACTCCCAGCACAAGCCCGTTCATTCTAACAGGGTGTATAGTCATTGTGGCGCTTGGCACTATAAATGACCTTTTCGCACACACCGCCAACGGCACGCCTATGGAGTGACCTCCGCCCACAACCATTGACACAGTAGGCGTTTTCATACTAGCAATAAGCTCTGCAATGGCAAGTCCTGCTTCCACATCTCCGCCCACAGTGTTGAGGATTATCACAAGCCCCTCTATGCTCCTATCCTGCTCGATAGCAACAAGGGCAGGTATGATATGCTCATACTTGGTGGTCTTGTTTTGTGCAGGCAAAATATAATGCCCCTCCACCTGACCGATAATGTTCAGGCAGTGTATAACGTGCTTTGCGTCTGGCAATGTGACAGAACCCATTTCCTTTATCTGCCTTATATCCTCAGCAAGCTTTTCGCTCTCTACATTTTCTTCTTGTTCAGACACTCAGATACCTCCCGTTCTTCATTAGTAACTTTCGTCACAAGAGAAGTATTTGCAGTGTTCATTGAAAATATGCAGGAAAACCGCCACACCTTTAATATAATAGCACAAGTTCTACCTAATGTCAACAACTTGCAAGAGCTAAAAAAAACAATTTTTGCAGGAATTTTACGCTATCCTGCAAATTATTTATAAAAAGTTTAAATCTATTTTTGATACTCCTCAGCAAGCACCTGTTCACACCAAAGTATAAGATCTGCGAAATCTTCCTTGTCAAGATAGGAGAAATACTTGTTCACAGCCTCACCCTCAGCAGCTTCTATGGTGTCCGTCAGGCAATAGCCGTCAGAAGAAATAGTTATCTCTGTTTTGGTGTTCTCTTTAAGTCCCAGAGTTATCTGTATAAAATCAAGTCCCGGATCTTTAGACGGAGCCGTCCTGTATGAAGCGTTGCCGAAGCTGTCTATCATTTTCACAAGCTCGGTGTAATCATCATGATCGGCAAGATAGCATTCTCCGTATTCTCCGCCTACTTTCACACAAACCTTTGCATATGCGCCCTCGTAGATATCATAATTATAAAAGTCGTCAAAGCAAGCATAGTATATGCCGCCATTCTTTGTGAGCTTGTAAAAGCCTTTGTACGCCTTATTTGTATCTATGCTGTCGGCTGATATTTCCTCAACAGAATCCCACTTATCCGAGCCGTCTGATGACACAACATTTTTACCGTCAGGAATCATAAGTGAATAAACAGCGTCCGTGCCGCTG
>OMGL01001702.1_pt1 | contig 12783 bp, 11 predicted proteins | sample 1645831 | NCBI WGS metagenome assembly OMGL01 (sample SAMN00849301, study PRJEB25192) | human gut metagenome | reverse complement strand
TGTCTGGTCCTCAGGCTAAGCCCGCTGGTGATAAAGCGGAGTTCGTTGAGAAAGTCCGTCGCGCGCTGTATCTGGGTAAAATCGTCTCTTACGCGCAGGGCTTCTCTCAGCTGCGCGCGGCATCTGACGAGAACAACTGGGATCTAAACTACGGTGAGATTGCGAAGATCTTCCGTGCCGGCTGTATCATTCGCGCTCAGTTCCTGCAAAAAATCACCGATGCCTATGCTGAAAACGCGGGTATCGCAAACCTTCTGCTGGCACCTTACTTCAAACAAATTGCTGACGAATATCAGCAGGCGCTGCGTGATGTTGTTGCGTACGCGGTGCAGAATGGTATCCCGGTTCCGACCTTCTCCGCTGCGGTGGCATACTATGACAGCTATCGTGCTGCCGTTCTGCCAGCGAACCTGATTCAGGCACAGCGTGACTACTTCGGTGCGCATACCTATAAGCGTACGGATAAAGAAGGTGTGTTCCACACCGAATGGCTGGATTAATATACGGTTAGTCATGCCATCAAGCCCGGTAGAGATACCGGGCTTTTTTATCTTGCCCGATCCACCTACTGTTTAATGGAATAGATTGCGTGAAAATTCTAGTTACTGGCGGTGCCGGTTTTATCGGTTCCGCGGTTATCCGACATATTATTAGCAATACTCGGGATAGCGTTGTTAACGTTGATAAATTGACCTATGCCGGTAATCTGGAATCCTTGCGTGAAGTAAGCGATAGCGAACGCTATGTTTTTGAGCATGCCGATATATGTGATAAAGAGGCAATGGCGCGTATTTTTGCTACCCATCAGCCTGATGCGATAATGCACCTGGCTGCCGAGAGCCATGTCGACCGTTCTATTACCGGTCCCGCTGCGTTTATTGAAACCAATATTGTTGGCACGTATATCCTGTTAGAAACAAGCCGTGCTTACTGGTCTTCACTGGATGAGGCAGCAAAATCTACTTTCCGTTTCCATCACATTTCAACTGATGAGGTTTACGGCGATCTGCCTCATCCCGATGAACATTCTGACTCCACCCTGTTACCGCTGTTTACCGAGAAAACAGCGTACCAGCCAAGTAGCCCTTACTCAGCGTCAAAAGCGTCCAGCGACCATTTAGTTCGTGCCTGGATACGCACCTATGGTTTACCTGGGATTGTGACAAATTGTTCGAATAATTATGGCCCATACCACTTTCCTGAAAAGCTGATCCCACTTGTTATCCTCAATGCGCTGGATAATAAACCATTGCCGATTTATGGAAAGGGTGATCAGATCCGTGACTGGTTATACGTTGAAGATCATGCTCGTGCACTGTATACGGTTCTGACCACGGGTAAACCGGGCGAAACCTATAATATTGGCGGGCATAACGAGAAGAAAAATATTGAAGTCGTTCAGACCATTTGTGATCTGCTCGATGAAATGGTACCGAAAGAAACATCCTATCGCGCACAAATTACTTATGTCGCGGACCGACCAGGTCACGACAGACGTTATGCAATTGATGCTCATAAAATTAGCGACGAGCTCGGATGGACTCCCCTGGAAACCTTTGAAAGCGGAATCCGTAAAACGGTTGAATGGTATTTGAATAACCAGGAATGGGTATCGAATGTGAAAAGCGGTGCCTATAAGAGCTGGATTGAGCAGAATTATGGGGAGCGTAAGTAAATGACGAAACGTAAAGGGATTATATTAGCTGGCGGATCGGGTACACGTCTTTATCCCGTGACAATGGCCGTAAGTAAGCAATTGTTGCCAATTTACGATAAGCCAATGATCTATTATCCGCTCTCTACGCTTATGCTGGCAGGTATACGGGATATTCTGATTATCAGCACGCCTCAGGACACTCCCCGTTTTGAACAACTGCTCGGAAACGGTAGCCAGTGGGGATTGCATATCCAGTACAAAGTGCAGCCGAGCCCGGATGGCCTTGCTCAGGCGTTTATTCTGGGTGAAGAGTTTATCGGTGAGGATAATTGTGCACTGGTATTAGGCGATAATATTTTCTACGGACACGATCTCCCCAGACTGCTTGAAGGCGCAGCAAGCCAGCAAGAGGGTGCGACCGTATTCGCCTATCATGTCAGCGACCCGGAACGCTATGGCGTCGTTGAGTTTGATAAAGACGGTACTGCAATTGGCCTTGAGGAGAAGCCTCAGCAACCCAAGAGTAATTACGCAATAACCGGTCTTTATTTTTACGACAACGATGTGGTTGAAATGGCCAAAAGTTTAACGCCGTCCGAGCGAGGTGAACTCGAAATTACCGACATCAACCGCATCTATATGCAGCAGGGACGATTGTCTGTCGCGATGATGAGACGCGGTTATGCCTGGCTGGATACCGGAACGCATCAGAGTATGATCGAGGCAAGCAATTTTATCGCCACAATTGAAGAGCGACAGGGGCTAAAAGTTTCATGTCCTGAAGAGATTGCGTTCCGACGAGGTTTTATTGATGCCGAACAACTTCGGGTACTCGCTGAACCATTGAAAAAGACCGGGTATGGTCAGTATCTGCTGAATCTGACCAAGGGATTAGTCTGATTTGACGAAGTAAGCAGTTTTCCTCTACTTACTCTCGACTGCCCTTTAACGTCTTATTGTCGCTGTAAAACAGGTGCTTTGCTTAGTGTAACGACAGGTCTTTTTGTTGAGCAAAAACATTTTTCAAAAAACCTGAAACCTTGACAGCGAATGAAGGTTAGCGATAAAAAACGCTTAGTTAATCATTGTGGTGACTGTGTTATGGTCATCAAAAACTCAAACGTGTAGAAGTCAAACAAATGAAAATAACTATCTCCGGAACAGGCTATGTTGGTCTCTCAAACGGTATTCTGATTGCACAAAACCATGAAGTGGTTGCGCTGGATATCGTGCAGGCAAAAGTGGACATGCTTAACCAGAAGAAGTCCCCGATCGTCGATAAAGAAATTGAAGAATACCTCGCGACCAAACCGCTGAACTTCCGCGCTACCACGGACAAAGAAGATGCTTACCGCGATGCGGATTTCGTCATCATCGCCACGCCAACCGACTATGATCCTAAAACCAACTACTTCAATACCTCTACCGTTGAAGCGGTGATTAAAGACGTTACGGCAATCAACCCGAACGCGGTGATGATCATCAAGTCGACAATTCCAGTGGGTTTCACCAAATCGATTAAAGAAGAGTTAGGTATTGATAATGTCTTCTTCTCGCCGGAATTTCTCCGCGAGGGCAGGGCGTTATACGATAACCTGCACCCATCCCGTATCGTGATTGGCGAGCGTTCCGAGCGTGCGGAGCGTTTTGCTGCGTTGCTTCAGGAAGGCGCAATCAAAAAAGATATTCCGGTCCTGTTCACCGATTCCACAGAAGCTGAGGCCATTAAGCTTTTCGCCAATACCTATCTGGCGATGCGTGTGGCTTACTTCAACGAGCTGGACAGCTATGCCGAGAGCTTAGGTCTGAACACCCGTCAGATCATCGAGGGCGTGTGTCTTGACCCGCGTATCGGTAACCATTACAACAACCCGTCCTTCGGTTACGGTGGTTACTGTCTGCCAAAAGATACCAAGCAGCTGCTGGCTAACTATCAGGCGGTGCCGAACAACCTGATTTCCGCCATTGTGGATGCCAACCGCACGCGTAAAGACTTCATCTCGGATTCCATTCTCGCGCGTCAGCCGAAAGTGGTGGGCGTGTATCGCCTGATCATGAAGAGCGGTTCCGATAACTTCCGCGCTTCTTCCATTCAGGGGATCATGAAGCGTATTAAGGCGAAGGGCGTACAGGTCATTATTTATGAACCGGCGATGCAGGAAGATGAGTTCTTCCATTCGCGTGTGATCCGCGATCTGGATGCGTTTAAGAAAGAAGCGGATGTAATTATCTCCAACCGTATGGCGGAAGAGCTGGCGGACGTGAAAGATAAAGTCTATACCCGCGATTTGTTCGGCAGCGACTGATTAAAATCGTGATAAAAAAACCCGGCAATCTGCCGGGTTTTTTGTTTTTAAACGTTATAGAAGTTGCGGTACCAGTCGACGAAGTTTTTCACGCCTTCTTTGACTGAGGTTTGTGGTTTAAACCCAATAACGTCATACAGCGCTTTGGTGTCCGCACTGGTCTCCAGCACGTCCCCCGGCTGGATCGGCATCATATTTTTCACCGCTTCCTTGCCCAGCGCCTCTTCAAGCGCGGTAATGTAATCCATCAGTTCGACAGGTGAACTGTTGCCGATGTTATACACGCGATACGGGGCAGAGCTGGTTGCTGGCGAACCGGTTTCGACCGTCCAGTCGGCATCGGCCTGAGGGATAACGTCCTGTAGGCGAATAATCGCCTCCGCAATATCATCGATATAGGTGAAGTCGCGCTTCATCTTGCCGTAGTTGTATACGTCGATGCTGTTGCCTTCAATCATGGCTTTGGTGAATTTGAACAGCGCCATGTCCGGTCGGCCCCATGGGCCATACACGGTAAAGAAGCGCAGGCCAGTGGTCGGCAGATTGTACAGATGCGAATAGGTATGCGACATCAACTCATTGGCTTTTTTGGTTGCCGCATACAGGGAAACCGGGTTATCTACCTTGTCATCCGTGCTGTACGGAACTTTCTTGTTGGAACCATAGACACTGGAAGAGGAAGCATACACCAGATGCTCCAAGCTCTCACAATGACGGCAGGCTTCCAGAATATTGAAAAAGCCGACCAGGTTGGATTCCACATAGGCATCCGGGTTGGTGATGGAGTAACGCACACCAGCCTGTGCTGCAAGGTTCACGACCACAGCAGGCTTATATTTCTCGAACAGCTCTGTGATCAATGCCTTGTCAGCGATGTTGCCTTTTACAAAAGTGAATGTGGGATACTTGGCCAGCTCATTCAAACGGAACTCTTTCAGGGCAACGTCATAGTAAGCATTCATGTTATCAATGCCGATGACCGTTGCAGAAGGAGCCTCCTGATAGATTCTTTTCACAAGGTTAGAGCCTATGAAGCCGGCTGCACCTGTGACTAAAATCGTTTTATTATCTAAAGTAACTGTGCTCATATGTATTCCTCCGTTTTGGTTAATTTCCTAATCTATGTACACATCTGCTCTTCACAGATAGTATTTCCTTTTTCCTCTTGCCGCTCACACGGCTAAGTGTTTTCTTATGCTGTCGTACCCTTTTGCCGCAGCAATCAAATCTTTTCTCGGTATTTCGTCCATTTTCCTGCATATCATTATCCAGACAGGTTCACTCAATAAAATCAGTTGCACCTTTCACTACTTTTCTCCGGCGCATATTCATACGCCACACTCTCCGCCCTCTACATCAAAGTGTTAATCTGTTGAGTAAACCCGTTTTTTTGCTTCTATTTTGCCAGATTTTCCCATTCCATCTTTTTTGTAATAATCATACAAATATATCTATCATTCTTATTGCAACCTGCACAATGATTTATTCATTTTTTATGATGTCTACACGACAGAATATTAGTAATTTCCGTCCGTTGCTCAACGCCACGCAGATAAATGCAGTTATCAGTATTAACGTCCTACTGCACAAAACATGATTTTCAGAGTAAAATGCAGCGCATATTTATGCAAAATCAGGTGTTTTTGTATGTATATTCAACTCCACCATAGACCATCAGAACTCGACTGCTTTTGTTGAGTAGACATTGGTCGGGGCAGCCACTACAACAAAATCCGCATTCGAGTATGCAGCCTTTGCATCGAGGGTTGCAGTCAGATCCAGATTCTTTTCTGCCAGATATTTTTCAATATAGTCATCCTGAATCGGAGACTTCCGGTTGTTGATCATCTCGACCTTCTCCGGAATGATATCCACAGCGGTCACATGATGATGCTGAGAAAGTAATGTCGCAATCGACAAACCAACATAACCAGTGCCCGCAACGGAGATTTTGTAATTCTTCATGTTATTTACTCCTCCGGCCCTCATCGGGCATATCCTCTAATTTTCTATGTACACATCCATATGGATGGTCTTTCTCTCTAATTCCTCATGTGTGATAACCACACTCGGCTAAGTGTTTTCTTATACTGTCGTATCCAACTACCCCAGCAATCATATTTCCCTTGTTTTCTACTCCATAAAACATCCGTTGAGTACACTCGTCTCTATTCCTCTATAGCCGAAGTGTTGATTTATACAGTCGAACCCCGTATACCCTGCAATGACGTTTTTTCTAAGTGTTGGATTGTCGAATCGAACCCTGTCGGCGCATGAGTTTTGTTAAAACTGTATATATCATCCGGTCAAATTCTCACCATTCATTGTTCGTTATGAACAAATCATTCACTCTCACCGCACAAAATCTGTATTTATCATCGCCATCAATGCTCTACTCAACAGCTGTTTTATGAAGTAGAAATCGTCTGTTTTTCCGTAATTTTCATGACTCAACAAACCGTTATGATGTAGATGTCATTAGCAGGTTAAATAGTGTACTCAACAGCAGTTTCAGACGTTAATGATAAACTCACGGATTTTTTTGTTTTCCCCTGTTTTCCGCCATTTCTATGGTTCTTCTGAAAAAGATGTGCCAATTTTGTGCCACATGGGGCAAAAATTCAGCGTTTTGTATAAGCATCTAGCATTTATAGCTCATACAGCTGTGAAATATAGCCAATTTCGGCAGCCCCAATTAGTGTGCAAAACAGGTTCTTTTCGATGTTGCTACGTCAATACGGTTTGTTGAGTAGACATTTGTAGGTGCCGCTATTACAACGAAATCTGCATCTGTGTATGCGGTCTTCGCATCCAACGTCGCGGTCAGATTTAATTCTTTCTCTGCGAGGTACTTCTCTATATAATCATCCTGAATCGGAGACTTGCGATTGTTAATCAGCTCAACCTTCTCCGGTACAATATCAACTGCAGTTACCTGATGATGCTGACTCAGCAAAGTTGCAATCGACAGCCCAACGTAACCAGTGCCAGCAACAGCGATTTTGAAATTCTTCATAATATTTACTCCTCCGGTCTTCTTTGGACCTAATTACCTCAAAAGGTGTTTTTATCTATGTACACGTATTTCTTGCCAATCGTATACTTTTACCCCCTCAACTTACTTCAAAGCACAACAACAAGCCTGTATACAGATTGCAACAACAATCTATACGCAGGCTTGTCCTCGTACCTCCTTATTCTGTTTTCTGCTCTATCAGCTTTCGCTGTGATGGGTTAAGTATAGAGCGCAACCAGAAGCCATTAACCCCTGAAAACACGCTGGTCGTAACGCACCATGACAAGCAGAAACAAGTTGAGGTGAAAAGGTCAAGCCGCGCAAACCCGCATGAAATCAGGCTTTTCTCTGCTCTCAATCGAAGCCATCCACTTATGGATAACTTGTCCCCCTTACACCGCCCCATCTCTCCTCAAAACCACCATCACCGTCTTCATCAGAATCTTTATATCCATTCCGATATTCCAATTAGTGATATACTCCCGGTCGAGGCGGACAACTTCTTCGAAGTCCGTGATTTCACTTCGACCGCTGACCTGCCACATACCGGTAATACCCGGCTTGATCGCCAGTCTGGCTTTATGGTGCAATTCATAGAGATTGGTCTCTGAAATCAGCGGCGGGCGGGTGCCTACAAGCGACATATCTCCTTTCAGCACATTGAAAAACTGAGGAAATTCATCCAGGCTTGTCCGGCGGATAAATTCACCGATTCCGGTCTTATGGCTTCCATCCGGCATGATTTGATTTCCGATCACGCGCGGGTCAAAATCAAGCTTGAACATCTTTCCATCGCCCAGCTTATTTTCTTTCATCAGCTCATCACGGCGTGTTTCGGCGTCCATGTACATACTTCTGAATTTGTACATTTTGAACCGTTTTCCATTTTTTCCGACTCTTTCCTGGGTAAAAAAGATCGGTCCCGGTGATGACAGATAAATCGCAGGTGCAAGAAATAAAAAGAGTACCGCCGTCAATGCACAGCCGATCAGTCCGCCTATGACATCCATCATCCGTTTGAGAAAAAGCTGGAAAGACGACGCATAATTGATGCTCGTTGTCAGCACGGTATACGGTCCTATTTTCTCCACAAACTGTCTCTTTCCCGGCACACTTGTCACTTTTGCCAGGTTCAGATGCACCGTTACGCCGGTTTCTGTCAGCTGGTTCAGCAGCTTATCCGGATATGGCACCATCTCTGAGGTTATAACAACAACCTCATCAATCCATCCCTGGCAGACATAATGGGGAAGTTCTTCCTCCTCCACTATCACAGGGATTTCTTCGATTTTCTCTCCTACATGCGATTCGTGACATCCGATCAGGCAGACCCCCGCAATCATGTATTGTGCATAATTGTTTTCCTTGATCGTTTTGACCGTCCGTCCGGCTATGTCCTCATTTGTCACAATCAGCAGAACACGCTTGTTTCCATCGACTGTTTTTTTCCGCTGCAGATGCCATTTCCAGCATTCACGCACAATATATGCGATTCCGATATAGAAGACAGCCGTCAGCATCAGTGCCAGCCTGGAATACCTCTGCCCTTCCTGCAGAAGGAACAGATATAAAAGAGCACTGCCTTCTATAAAAACGGCCTGCTTGACAGCTACTATAAATTCCACAAAATGGTCTCTTCTTATGACTCCCCGCATTGTCTCCCGGCAAACCAGCAAAATCAGATCCATCATTCCTAAAAAAATCGCCATATTCCGATACAAAATCGGTGTGTATATATCCCATCCATACCCACTGCATGCATAGGCAAGTATTAATGCCGCCTGCAGAGAAATCACATCCAGGATGATGAAATCGATATGCTTCATCCATCCGCCTGAATTTCTTCTGTACATATCTACCGCTCCCCCCGTCAATGCCTATTGCAATCGACTTTGTAAATCAGCCTCTCAAGGTACCGACAGGTACCTCTCTTACCAGATACCTGCCGGCTTCCGCGGCCTTATCAATTAGTTCTTATGAACCAATGTAAAGACTGCATTGCCCGGAATTGTTACATTAACAGAGTTTGTTGCATGATCAATCCCGTTGACCGGAGCTAATTCCCACTTATGATCGGTTTCACTGTAGTAGTAGATTTCTACATTCTGAACATCACCCAGAGCTGCTACTGCAATATTTACCGTGACCGGATCACTCACTACACCGCCATTTGCATCGGTTGTCATGAGCTGCTGTGCCGGCATAAGCGGAGAATATCCAACCAGTGCCGGATCACCCGTTACACGATACAGCGGAACACCTGCATTGATCTCAAACACTTTTTCTGCAACAGCCCAGCTATTGCCGTCTTTGATCTGCTGATCGGATGCGAACCCAACCGAACTGCCATTTGCAGTATTTCCCTGCGAAACAGTAATACCGTTGGAACCATTCTTACCACTATTCTTGATACCCGTAGATGTCTTGTTGGTAATGGTTCCCGCATTTACATTGAGACCTGCGCTCTTGGAAGAGGCAGAACCTGAACTGCTTCCTCCGCGGTTGACCGTCACATTTGTGTTCGGGCTCGCTGCCATTGCCAGTGTGCCCGGCACTGCCATGATTGCTGCTGCCATCATGAGTGCTGCGTACTTCTTTTTCATTTGAACCTTCCTTTCCGGCTTTCAAAGCCTTTGCTTTTTAAGCTTTTTCTTTATAAAAAAGATTGATGACAATCTCTTTTAGCTCATCCATATCTGGATAAAACTCTTCGAATTTTCCCTGATATATTTTTCCCGACAGTTCAATAAAATCACCGTCTTCCATGGCATCCGGACTGTTCAAAAGCGCCAGTCCCATGTCCATGTACTGGTCCTTTGCCATGTTGGTGATCGCCAATTTCTGTATTCCATCCACCAGCCGGGTTATGGTGGTTTTGTCTGCCGCCTGACTTTCCTTTGCCTTCTGAATAAACGCTTTCAGATATCCTTTCTGCCGGTGAAGACGAATACTTGCGGAACCCTCTTCGTCCACATCCCGGAAGCGGACATATTTTTCTGTCAGATCTCCGATCAGGTTGACTGTTTCTCCCATCTTGAAATCTTCTGGATACTGGTTTGCGACCATCTCGTCATCCACAGTAACCGGCACACCACCGACTGCATCATTGAAATAGGGAATCGAATCCATATTGACTGCAAAGTATCCGTCGATCTTAAGACCAAATAAAAGTTTAGAAAGGGCTTCTGCTGTCAGTTCACAGCTTTCTTCCCGCCCGTCTCCAAACGCATACGCCAGCGTCAGCTGCTGTGTCTCGGTTCCCAGAGGTTCCCCAAAATAGTCAAATACCTCTATCTCCGTCATTGTATTTCTTGGAATCAGAACAATCTGAGCCTGATCTCTGGACGCGTCCTCGGCGATCAGAAAGATGGCATCGGCATCGCCGCCTTTTCCCGAAACTACCTGTGATGCCATCTCGCCCTTCGTATCAATACCCATACAAAGAATGGCTCTCATCGCTGTATTCCGGCGATATTTCTTTCCATTCCAGGTCAAAATCCCATTTTTCTGGTCTTCTGCATCCTTGTTTTCCTGCTGCCCGCGTGCTTCCATCTCCTGCACGGCTGCTTCTCTCTCTTCATATCTGTAATACGCATGGATACCGAATCCCACGCAGGCGATTCCCAGCGCCGCTCCGGCAATCCATCGAATCATATTCTGCTTTTTCATTTATCCGACTCGTTTTCGTAATATTTACTATATTTGGAATATTTTCCATAATATCTATGATAGTATCCGCTGCCTGCCATATCGACACGATTCAGTACGGCTCCTAAAATCCGGCAGCCCGTCCGCTCAAGCTGGTTTTTTGCTTTCTGCACCAGGCGATAACTGAGCGCCCCGCTTTCAACTACCAGGATAGCTCCGTCACAGCGCTGAGAAATAATAGCTGCGTCAATGACACTTCCAAGAGGCGGCGTATCAATGATGATCGTGTCATATTCATTTCTTGCCCATTCAACCAGCCGCGCAAATGCGTCCTCTCCCAGCAATTCCGCCGGATTCGGCGCCATCGGGCCAGAGAAAATGATGTCAAGATTTGGCAGATTGGTATGATACAGAATATCCCCCAGCAGTTTCTGTCCTGTCAGGTACTGCGTCAGACCGTAAATCTGCTGCCCGAATCCGAAGCGGGATACCAGCACGGATTTACGGATATCGGCATCAATAAATAAAACTCGTCCCTCTGTCTGTGCCATTGAAATCGCCAGCTGGGAAGATGTCTCACTTTTTCCCTCATCCGGCATCGTGCTGGTCAGCATGATCACTTTCAATCCACTGCCCGAAAACTGAATGTTGGTACGGAGTGTTTTCATTGCTTCCTCATATTGATAGTCTTTTTTTTCATCCTGTGTAACCGGGATGAACAGATTCTGGTTTGCCATGCTCTCCTACCTTCTTTCGTTTTTCTCTTTTCCGGCAAATGGATTGATGATATCCCAGATGCCAGAGGTACGTTTTACTTTTTTCTCGCCTCTTCCGTGAATCTTGCTCTCCGGAATCACAGCCAGTACCGGCAGTTCCAGATATTTCTCCACATCTTCCTCTGACTGAATCGTATCATTCAAAATAACGGTCAGGCTGATGTATGCACACACCAAAAAGGCTGCTATCAAAGCGCCAATCGCAGCATTTTTGGTATTGCTCGGACTGGTCTTTTTAACAGCCACCTCACCGCTCTCGATGAGTTTCGGCGGTGTCATCTCCATGATTTCTCCTACATAGTCCGATGCTACTTCTGCCGTCGTATCAACGATCTTTTTTGCCATTTCCGCATCCGGATCCTGCGCTGAGATGCTCAGAATACGTGTATCTTTCGGATTCTCCACTTCAATCTTCTTAACCAGGTTTTTATAGTCCATGTCCAGATGAAGTTTATCGACTACCTCTTCCATGACCGAGCGGCCGGTAATGATCGTCTTGTAATCCTGCGTCAGCTGCGTGCCAATCTGCAGGTCGGCCAACGATGTCAGTGTTGTTTCTTTTGTCAGTACATAGATTTTTGCGGTTGAAGTGTACTGCGGTGTGAGCAAAAAGTAACTATATGCCCCTCCAATTGCTCCTCCAATCACAAGCGCTCCGATGATAATCCAGAGTTTCCGGAGCAATGCATACAAAATCTCTCCGACATCAATTACATCCTCGTCATCCCACGCCTGTTTTTGACTCTCTTTCGTTTCCATACCTTACAAATTTCCTTTTCTTTCTTTTTTTCTGACCGGCATTCTGCCAATCTGTTTCAGATGTATTTTAGAGTTTCTCTTATAATCGTTCATCCAGGATTATTTTTTCTGGATTCTCCACTGACAATTGTCTGGCCAATGTATCCCCGCCTTTTTTCCGGATCCAGGCAAGTGCCCTGTCACTGTCCGGTGCACGATGATGAACCCCATGCATATCGGTTCCCAAAAAACTGATATATCCCGCCAGCAACACTTTACGGCACCAGCGCCGTTCCAGTCTCTCACGTAAATTCCAGACATTTCTAAGCTTTATCAGACTTCCGTAATTCATCTGAAGATAAGCGCCCTCCCTCTGAAGCTCTGTCAGACGTCCTGTCTTTCTGAGACACTGATAACGCTCAATATGCGCCAGCACTGGGAAATATCCCGCCAGCAGCAGCTCCCGGACTGCATTCTGTATCTGGCTCCACTGCGACTGGGGAAGGAATTCTACCAGAACATAATGACTTCCCGCCAGTGTCAGCAGTTCTCCCCTCTGAAGCATATCAGCCATGCCTTCAAAATATTGTATTTCCTGCCCGCTATACAGTCGCAGCTCCGGCATCACCTTCTGAACCGCTT
>OMGL01001701.1_pt1 | contig 12787 bp, 7 predicted proteins | sample 1645831 | NCBI WGS metagenome assembly OMGL01 (sample SAMN00849301, study PRJEB25192) | human gut metagenome | reverse complement strand
GGTGCAAGTCCCTGGCTGTAATAATCCGACAGATTACGGTTCATATCCCATTTGATATACTGGATATCCGCTTTCTCTACAATATCACAGATCCGCTCTGTCAGATAATCTGTCACATCTTCTCTGGACATATCCAATACCAGCTGGGAACGACTTCTGATCGGCTGTCTTCCCGGTATGACCAGTGCCCAGTCCGGATGTGCCCGATACAGATCACTGTCCTCAGAAATCATCTCCGGCTCAAACCAAAGCCCGAAAGAAAGTCCCATATCATGTACTTCTTTCACCAGCTCAGAAAGGGTTCCGCACAGCTTTTTCTCATTTACAAACCAGTCGCCAAGACCGGAGAAATCATCATTCCTTTTTCCAAACCATCCATCATCCAGTACCAGCATATCCAGATTCAGTTCTGCCGCTTCTTTTGCAATTGCAATCAGATTGTCTTTGTTAAAATCAAAATAGGTTGCTTCCCAGTTATTTACCAGAATCGGGCGCACTCTGTCTTTCCAGCAGCTGCGGATCAGATTCGACACGATTGCCTGATGCAGAGTCTGGGACAGCTTTGAAAATCCATCTGCACTGTATGTCAGACATACCTCAGGTGTGCTGAAGCTTTCACCCTTTTTTAGTTTCCAGGAAAAATCATAGTCATCAATTCCAATGACCAGTCTTGTCTGATTAAACTGATCTACTTCTGCCTGTGCATGAAAACCGCCACTGTACAGAAAAGATGCACTGTAGCACTCACCAGTACTCTCTGTAGTGTCTTTATCCGCAAGAATCACAAAAGGATTATGCTGGTGGCTGGAAGTTCCACGGGTACTGCGAAGCTCCGTGATGCCGTGTGGCAGACTGTTTCTTTCCATCTGACGCTCACCGGCATGTTTTCCATAAAAATGAATCAGATCATATTTTCCCATTCCAAGATCCAGACACGCACTCATAATTCTGGAAATCTGGATATCACCCTCTGTACGGTTTTCGACTACTGCTGCTCTTGTAATGATATCCAGCTCTTCAAAGACTCCATAAAGAAGATGTACATAGACTTCTTCAACAGCATCTTTCAGAACGATCTCCAGTGTCTCTCCTTCTGATTTCTCAGAAGAAAAGAATGCCGGAAGCCCCGGAATGTTATATTTTCCATCTCTTACCTGATAGCTGTCAAAGAAAAACATCCCGTCCTGTACACCGCTTCCAAGGTCTGCTTTCAGACAGTCTACACGATAGTCTCCGTTGCCATATACCGGAAACTCCTGCGGAAGAAAATCCAGAGAATATACACGCTCTCTGTCAGTCCCCGGGATATTTCCGCTGAATCCACGGTCTGCCATACGAATCAGATAGGAACAGTCCGTATCATCCGTACGGTTTCCGTAATAAGTGTGAATAAGCATATTCTGCTCGTCCACTTTCATCTGATAAGTACTGTTTTTTGTATGAAGAGTAAAAATCTGATTCTTTATATTGATAGCCATTGTCGTTTTCCCTTTCTGTCTTTTTCAAGAATTATTTTACTGCTCCGTTTACAACACCATTGATAATCTGTTTCTGGCAGATGATATAAAAGATTAAAATTGGAAGTAATGCCAGAAGATAAGATGCAAATGCCAGGTTATAATTCGTTCCGAACTGTGTCTGGAAATTCAGCTGTGCCAGCGGCAGTGTGTTCTGATCTGTACCGGACATGATGACCAGTGGAGTCATAACGTCATTCCAGGTACTCATTGCTGTGAGAACTGCTACTGTTGCATGCATCGGTTTCATATTTGGAAAAATAATCTTCCAGTAAGTCTGCCATACTCCGGCTCCATCCACACAGGCAGCCTCTTCCAGTGCCATCGGGATATTATTCAGATATCCGGAATAAAGCAGTACATTCATCGGCATAAAAAACACAACATACAATACGATAACACCAAAGCGGTTTGCGATTCCCAGCTGTGCAGTTTCTTTTACCAGCGGCATCATAAGAACCGCAAACGGTACAAACATACCACTTACAATGTAATAGTAAGAAATCTTAAATATCTTACGCTGCTTCATCTTTCTTCCGATCAGATAACCGGCAAGTGAATGTATTAATATACATAATACCACAGTTACCCCGGTAATAAGAAGACTGTTTCCAAGAGAATGCCAGAAATCAGTTACACGCATTGCTTCTGCAAAGTTTTCAAAACTCCATTTCTGTGGGAATGCCAGTGCACCAGCTACATCATTTGTCATTTCCGATGGCTTCTTAAATGCAATGATCACTGTCATATACAGTGGAAATAAAATCGTCAGACAGCCAAGTACCAGTAAAATATTAATAATCCTGTTTGTAGTCTTACCACGAACAGCGCCTTCTTTTTTCTTTGTTCTGCTCATTATAACTGCTCCTCCTTACTTCCCAGGAATTTCATCTGAAACAGTGATATCGCAACGATCACAATAAAGAATACAAATGCATTCGCACTCTGGAAACCAAACTGTCCTCCACTCATACCATTGTTATAGATCAGATAAGAAATGGACTCTGTGCTCTGTGACGGGCCACCTTTTGTCAAAGACATGATCTGGTCAAATACCATCAGCGCATTTTTCATACAAAGGACAAGGTTAATTGTTACAAATGGCATGATCAATGGAAGTGTAATGCTCTTAAATTTTTTCCATCCGGATGCTCCATCCAGCATACATGCCTCATAAACTTCTTCCGGAACAGTCTGCAGACCGGAAATATAAATGATCGTATTCATCGCTATTCCCTGCCATGCTCCGACGATCACAATTGCGATCCATGCCCATTTTGTACTTCCAAGGAGACTTGTTTTCAGGAAATCAATTCCTGTTACTTCTCCGATCGTCGGCAGAATATATGTAAAAATGAAACTGAAGATATAACCGACAACCAGACCTCCCAGAATATTTGGTACAAAATAGATTCCTCTGAGTGCATTTTTTCCACGGATCTTGCTGTTCAGTCCCAGTGCCAGGATCAGGCTGAGAAGATTGACCACAATTGTCATAACCAACGCATATTTAAATGTAAACAGATATGAGTGACCCACACGGGAATCCTGGAAAATTTCTGCAAAGTTCCGCAGTCCTACAAAATCATAACTTCCATATCCGCGGAAGTTTGTAAGTCCGTAATAAAAACCTTTGATCAGCGGTAATGTATTAAAGCAGAAGAAAAGAACCAGAATCGGTGCCAGCAGGCCAAAAAATATCTTTTCATTTTTGCTCCACGCACCATGTTTTTTATTCATGATCATTACCCTCCTCATATGCTTTTACTTTTGCCACGACATCTCTGTTGTAGCGAATCCATTCTTTGTCAAATCGTTTCATAAATGTATCTGTCGCATCAGCACTGTCATCCATCAGATATGTCTGGATCATTGCATCTACTGACATTTCACTCGGGTAATGATGGTCCTGATAATCCGCTACAATACCGTTTTCGATATAATCACGCATTTCTTCCAGCTCCGGAGTAATCTCAAAATCACCTTTTTTACATGGAACAGCGCTCTGTGCATTCAGATATTTTTTGACATTTTCATCTTCGAGCATATAACTGAGCACTTCATAAGCTGCCTCTTTATTTTTACAATCTTTCATCACGCAAAACATCAGATCATTTCCGGAATTCAGCACATTTTTATCTGCATCTTCATTTGCCGGAAATACAAAAGAACCAATATTCATATCCGGATTTACAGATTTGATCTGAGAGATCGCATAGCTTCCAATTGTAAACATCGCAGATGTTCCTCTTGCGAATGCAGTGCAGGCATCGTTATATCCCTGAGACACCGGATCTTTCTGTCCATATGCAAGAAGCGCTTTTTCCTTTTCTGCCACTTCTCTGTAATTTTCTGCAAAAGTTGTTTCTCCACTGTTTACCTGATAAGTCAGATCAGAATCGCACAGACTTACTGCAATTGCATTCCACGGTGCCAGTGTAGTCCATGTATCTTTAAAACCAAAATATAATGGCTGGATTCCTTCTGACTGGATCTGATCACAAAGATTCGTAAATTCTGTCCATGTGGTCGGACCCTCCCAGCCATGTTCTTCAAACATATCCCGGTTAAAAAGAATTCCAGCTGCATTTGCCATATACGGAACGGCATAAACACCATCTTTCGGCACATATTCCAGATCTTTGTTCATCTCAAGATATTTCTCTTTAATATCGTTCAGTCCTTCAAAATCAGAAATATCCATCAGCATGTCTGCATCCAGAAAATTGGAATAATTAATATCCCCGCCAATTCCTATGATATCCGGATTATCCTCACGGATAAATCTTGTTTTCAGGATTGTCATTGCATCGTTCGGTGAATCAATCTTTAAATAAATATCATCGTGCGTTGCATTGAACTCATCCTGAAACTGTTCAAAAATATCTACCGCCTCCGGTTTATACTGTACCATTTCAATTACAGTTTTGCCCTCTGTTTCGTCCTTTCCGGAGCATCCTGTCATAACTATTCCCATTGCCAGAACGCCTGCAAGGAAAACAGCACCTACTTTATGCTTTCCCATTTGTTTCTCCCTTCTTTACAGCTATTTACTGCCATCCGGCAGTTCAGATTCAGACCGGTCATCTCTGTTTGATTCGATTCTAGCACCAAAAGAAAAGCTTCGTACATAGATGGATAACATCAAAATATACCATAATGCGTTATTTCCAGAATAATGTTGATGTTACTACTCATTATGGTATATAATAGTACTAAATAGCGATATTTCGTTAAAATTGTATGATTTCTGTATCTCGTTTTTATGCATATTTTACTATATCCCATAGGAGGAAATGATAAAAACCATGTCAGATTCTATTTTTCACATATTTTCCAATGAACTTTTTCTTGACCTGACCGTATACCAATACGGCTATGAGAAATGTGATCCTCTGCATTCTTATGGACCATTTGTACGTAATCATTATCTTTTTCACTATATTATTTCCGGCAAAGGAATGCTGAGTGTTACAGAAAAAGATGACAGTGCTGTTTACCATATGGAAGCACATTCCGGCTTTCTCATTGAACCGGGGCGTATCAATCTTTACAGTGCTGACCAGAAATTCCCATGGGAATACGTCTGGGTAGAGTTCGATGGACTGCGTGCAAAAGAGCTGATGGAAGAAGCCGGACTGTCCAACGATCATCCGGTCTTTCATCCCATTTCCGATACAGCAGCAGATAAGCTTCGCGATGAAATGCTGCGTCTGACACAATATCCGGACAATTCCCGCCCATTTGGGATCATTGGTCAGTTATATCTTATTATGGATGCCCTTATCCAGGGTTCTTCCAATAAAAAAAGACTTCAGGGCGGAAAGCTTTCAAGATTTTACGCACAGGAAGCACTTTCTTTTATTGAACAAAATTATACATTGCCAATCACAGTCGAAGATATGGCAAATCGCTGTAATCTTGACCGAAGCTATTTTGGTAAAGTTTTCAAAGATATGATCGGACAGTCTCCACAGGACTTCCTGATCCGCTATCGAATGAGTAAAGCAACCTCTCTGCTTACCAGCACCAGCCTGTCCATTGGTGACATCAGCGTTCAGGTTGGATATCCAAACCAGCTTCATTTTTCCAGAGCGTTCCGTAACATTTACGGGATGTCACCAAGACAATATCGCCAGCAGAACAAATTATTGTCCTGAATCACAGGCAGGTTACGTTTCTGTTTACTTTTCTTCATGATATTGCATTTTCTGCGAAAAGAATAGCTTTTACACCAGTCTGATGGTAAAATAAAAACCGAAAAATAAAACTGGAGGAACCCTATGAAAAAGAAAAAATTTTTTCCTCTCTCTATGGGAATCGGTTTTCTGTTCACAGGTCTGTTCTGCTGTTTTTCTGTATCAGCAGATGCTGTTGAAGGCTCACCAGGACAGACTGTTTCCGGAGAATATGCCGTTGTTATAAATACAGACACCTCTTCATCTCAAAATACCGGAACTCTGGTTTTTGACGATGGTACAGATACTGTCTCTTCTTATCTCAGCACTGGCAGCAGCGCAGCCAATCTGCCTGCCTCCCAGATTCTCAAAAAAGCTTCTGACACCAGTGATTATAATGTTCTTTCTTCATCTGCCCTTTCCGCAGCAGCTGCACAGTCTGCTGCCACAAGTTACTACATCGGGCAGGAAAAATATATCTATCGTTCAAATAGTACAGGCAAAACTTATGTATGCATCGGCATTGGTGAACACTGCTATATCTGGATGGATAAAGATATGAAAGCCAGTTACGATGCAGCTGGTAAGACTTCCTCAATCGCAAAGGATATGGCAGGTGTATATGACGGACAACCTTATCGAATCCTGAATACTCTGGCCGGTGGTAACATCCCATATGAAGATAATTCCGGTAAAATTTCAATTCTTCTCGAAACTTTATCTTCCGCAAGCGGCATGTACATGTACGACACAGACATCACAGCAATCCATATCAACACTCCTTCTGCATCTGCCTATGTTTCCGGTGAAATGTCCAAAAGAAACGGTCTGCTTGTACACGAAGGACAGCATGCACTGCTCTGGCTGAAAACCAGATTTTCCAATACCGGCAGATATATGTGGCTCAATGAGGGACTGGCTGTGACTGCTATGGACTATCTCTGGGGTGGCATTGATTCCAGCGGATGGTTAAACGGCATTGCCGGAAGTACCGCTATTCGAAGCGGCTCTTCCCTGATCTATCAGACCTACCGTGATGATACGGCGCAGGATTACGGCATGCCTTATCTTTTTATGCGTTATGTGATCGACCGTATGGCCGGAAGCTATAAACCAATGGATGTTCTGCCAAAATTTTACCAGATAGATGCCTCCACCCTTACCTGTGAAGAATACCTGACGCAGGTAACCGGCATTCCATTTAAGACATTAATGTCTGATTTCTATACCGCAATCGCTGCCGGCGATCTCTACGGCAATTACAGTTTCTCTGGTGACCGTATTGCCGCCGGAAAGGCTGCAACATTTCCTGTTTTTTCCGGAAACAGTAACCAGAACTATACGCTGCCTGCAGCTTCTGCAGTCATTATAAAACTGAAAAATGGGAAATTCACGGTTCCTGCCAACGGAAGCTCCAGCATTATTTACCGTATCGTCGGAAATCGCACCACTTCTGCAGCTCCATCTGAAGGTAGTGGTACTGCCTCTGATCCATATAAGATCACTTCTCTCGATGATTTGAACCTTATCTCGGATCATCCGGGTGCTTATTACAGTCTGACCAAAGATATTCAGACAAATGGAAATATTAATTTCTCTGTAAATTATTTCAGTGGACACTTAGATGGTAATTCACACACTATTTACGGATTAAAAAAACCGCTTATCGCCCAAAATGACGGAACCATTGAAAATCTGCGAATTGTAGCTGATTTTGACGATGACAGCCAGAATGTACAGGGTGTCATTGCACAATATAATCAGGGAAAGATTCAGGAATGTTCTGTTTCCGGCACGGTCACCGGACATATGGGTGGCGATGGATCCATGGTCTTTCCTGAATTTGGCGGCATTGCCGGTCAGAACGAACTTGCCGGAATCATCAGTGGGTGTACGGCCCGCCTGAATATAAATCTGTCTATGCCAGCTATGAAGGGCTGTGTCGGCGGTATTGCCGGATTAAATATTGGTACAATAGAAAAGTGTGTCAGCAATGGAATCATCTCTGTCACCCAGAAAAACGGCACTTCTTATCCTCTTTATGTCGGTGGTATTGCCGGTGAAACCCAAAAATTCGGTGGTATGGGTGGTGTGATCAAAGAATGTCTGCATGCCGGTCAGATTAAAGTTTCCGGTGGTTCCTCTTCTGTTGGACAAATTTGCGGTCTTGCAGCTGCAAATGTAATAAATTCTTCAACCGGATTAAATGGTCATATCCTGAACTGTTATGGAAAAACGGGATCTGGAAATCTGGTCGGTTCTACTGCTGCAGTGCCTTCAACCGGTGGTCTGCTGACAGATGCACAGATGAAGGATTCTTCCTCTTACCAGGGATGGTCTTTTGGAGCTGACTGGAAAATGTCTGATGATGGAATCCCGGCTCGAACCGATTCCTCAGACATTACTTCACTTTCTGTAAAATATACTCCGTCCTCCTGTTATATTGGTGAAACACCATGGAGTTTCGGAACGCTTGTTATAAACAACAAAACGAAAGTTTCCATTACGCAGGATATGGTCAGCGGTTTTGATAATACATCGGCACATACCTGCCAGATTACTGTAACATACAAAGGCCGACAGACCAGTTATTTACTTCCTGTCGTTGCTCCAAAAACAAGTGATATTACAAGTCTCCAGATATCAGCAAAACCATCCAGACTTTCCTATACAGAGGGAGATCTGTTCAATCCATCCGGTGTCAGCTTCTTTGCTACCATAGGCGGTCGCTATGCCTATATTTACAGCGGATATACTTATAATAAAACGCGTGCGCTGACTTCTTCTGATACAGAAGTTACTTTTGACTATTTTGGTGCAAAAGTAACACAGAAGATTTCTGTTGCAGCAAATACACCAACAAAACTGAATATTCTTTCTTCGCCCTCAAAGACTCAGTACACCATCGGAGATAAGCTGGATCTTTCGGGAATAAAGCTCCAGATTGTTTACAGCAATGGAACCCTTTCTCCAATAATTACTACTGATACTCTGGATACCTATGGAATTCATATAGCACTTGGCGCTGCTTCAAATGTTACTGCGATTGACAAAAAGCATATTATGACTGCTTCGGACAGCGGAAGCTCTCTTCTGTTTTATGCTACAGATATATTACCAGGACAGTATGGAACTGTAACTGCAGTTTCCTCGACTCTCAGTGTACTGGCTCCTCTGCAGATCACAGATACAGAGCTTCATCTGTGCACTGGAACCAAGAACACTCAATATGCTTATTCCGGCAACGTAACCGGCGGCAGTGGCAAGTACAAGACAACCGTTGTCAGCGAGAATCTTCCGTCCGGACTGAGCCGAAATAATATACCTGACAGTTCCAGTTACTCTTATTTCTATTACTCAGGAACAGTTACTGCTCCTGTCGGCACTTACGAGTCACTGTACACCGTTCAGGATACTCAGACAAAAGCGACCTTATCGGTAAAAATTGTATTACATGTACTTGCTTCCAGTGAAGCAAAATTTTACAGTTTCGTACTGCGTGCCTCGGATAACCCGGAACTTAAACAGGATGTCATCGGAGAGATTGGAACGGACACGATCATTCTCCGGCTGCCAAAAGGCACAAATGTAACTGCCCTGAAACCATCTATTGATTTTGGCTACAGTTACGGTACTTCCCTTCCGGCTGCCTTTTGGAGTGGAACCCCACATGATTTTACCAATCCGGTCATTTATACATTAACTGCACCAGACGGAGTTACAAAGAAATCCTACACCGCGCAAGTAGAATTCTATGATTCTGCTCAAGGAGTCACAACTCCGACTCCAAAGCCGACCAATACTCCGACTCCGAAGCCTACCAGTACTCCGACTCCAAAGCCCACCAGTACTCCGGTTCCGAAGCCACAGCCTACCAGTACTCCAGCTCCAAGACCTTACCCAGTTGGAATGCCTGTCAAACATACAGCAAGTAATGGCATATATAAGGTAACCGGCACTCAAACTCTGGAGTATACAAAACCCATAAATAAAAAATCGAGTGTTATTAATATTCCAGACCGCATTACACTCAATGGTCTGGATTACACTGTAACCTCTGTTGGAAGCAAAACTTTCAAAAACAACAAATATCTGAAAAAGGTATCCATCGGAAATAACGTTGTTCAGATCAAAAATTATGCTTTCTATAAATGCCCTAAACTGTCTTCTGTAAAAGTTGGAAGATCCGTTCGGTTAATTGGAAAGCAATGTTTCTACGGATGTAAGAAATTAAGAACACTGAACATTCAATCTCCAGGATTATCGCAGAAATACACTGGTTCAAATGCCTTTAAAGGAACACCTGCAAAAATGAAAGTCTATGTTCCAAGAAAACAGGCCAAAAATTATAAAAAATTATTCCTGAAACGAGGGATGCGCAAAACTGTCACTTTCAAAGGCATTCGATAGGTAGTAAAAAGAAGGAGCAGTCCGAAAATATATTTCAGACAGCTCCTTTTTTTCTGACTTAAGAAGGGGAATTTCTGATATAAATACAGTTCGCCCATATTCTCCCCACCAGCAGTTTTATTTACCTACTGCAACTCCTTCAATATTGATCTTCCAATCGTGCCTTCCGGCATCTGTACCCCAAAATTTTCTGCAACAGATGCACCGATCACCGCAAATGTATCCTGATTCTCAATAGCTCCTGTTTCTTTCATTTTCTTTGAATATGCAATAAATGGTACATATTCTCTTGTATGATCTGTTCCGGTATAAGTTGGATCATTTCCATGATCCGCAGTCAGAATCAGAAGATCATCCTCTCGCAACTCATTCATCAGAGTTCCGAGTCCACTATCAAACTTCTCAATCTCACGTCCGTATCCTTCCGGATTTCTTCTATGCCCCCACAAAGCGTCAAAATCCACCAGATTCACAAAGCAGAGGCCATGAAAATCTTCTTTACAAATCTCAATCGTCTGTTGCATGCCATGCACAGAACTGTCTGAATGGTAAGTCTGTGTAATTCCCTCACCACAGAAAATATCATTGATCTTTCCAACACCAATCACATCAAGACCTGCATCCTTCAATGCATTTAAGGCTGTTCTTCCAGTCGGTTTCAACGCATAGTCATGGCGGTTGCTGGTTCTCTTAAACTCACCCTTTTTCTTTCCGACATACGGTCTCGCAATAACTCTGCCGACTCTCCACTCATCCTTCATGGTCAGTTCCCTGGCAATCTCACAGCAGCGATACAGGTTGGCAAGATCAAATGTCTCTTCATTTCCACAGATCTGCATTACCGAATCCGCAGAAGTATAGACAATCATCGCTCCTGTATTGATTTCTTCCTCACCAAGTTCCTCGATGATTTCTGTTCCACTGGCACTCTTATTTCCAATCACACGCTTGCCACATCTCTTTTCCAGTTCATCGATCAGTTCTTTAGGAAAACCGGTTTCTGTAAAAGTAATAAACGGCTTCTGTGTATAGATTCCCATCATTTCCCAGTGGCCTGTCATTGTATCCTTTCCATTGCTGGTCTCCCCAATTCGCATATAGCGGCCAATCGGATTTTCCACGCCTTCCATCGTACCACCCTTATGCAGATTCAACATTCCAAGTTTCTGAAGATTTGGAATATCCAAAGTTCCCATCTTATCCAGGATATGTCCGAACGTATCCACACCCTTATCGCCAAATTTCTCAGAATCCGGCATTGCTCCAATCCCCAGTGAATCCAGAACGATCACAAATACTCTCTTATAAATTTCCATAAGCACTCCTTTCTGCCTGTTCCCATCAGGCGAATGTCCGGTGAACTATGCCAGATCTGCCGGTCCAAATCCAAGCGGAAAAAGTTCCCTTAAAGTAAAGACATCGTATTTATCTTTGCTGACTGCCAGAATGATCTGAAATGTTTCCGGATCACAGAACTCCATCATGACCTGTCTGCACACACCACACGGTGCCGCATACCCTGTCAGAACTCCATCCCTGCCGCCTACAACACAGATTGCCTGAAATTCCTTTACTCCTTCACTGACTGCTTTAAAAAAAGCAGTCCTCTCAGCACAGTTTGTTGGTGTATAAGCAGCATTTTCAATATTACATCCTGTATAATACGTGCCATTCTTTGCCAGAAGTGCCGCTCCCACATGAAAATGTGAATATGGCGCATAAGAATAACCCAGCTGTTTTATCGCCAGATCGATCATTTCTTCAATCTGTTTTTTGTCCATTCTCCTGCCTGCCTTTCCTTCTGTATAGATTATCTTTTTATATAGATCAAGTGCATCCTTTGTCTCAAATGCTTTTGTCTTTGTTGTCATCTTTCCTTGGCCTTATCTGCGCGGATCAGCTCACGGATTGCCTGCACCGCAACCTGGATTGCCTTATCTGTATCATGTACTACCGGATTTTCCAGTCCTAACTTTTCTCTTTCCTGATTTGCTAATACCAGGAAGCAGGAGCCGGCACGTACTCTTAAATGGCTTGCTACTACAAAAAGTGCTGCAGATTCCATCTCGGAAGCAAGGCAGCCCAGACGTTTCCATGCTTCCCATTTATTCATCAATTCATAGCTGACCGGTTTGGTTTCCGGTTCATGCTGTCCATAAAATGCATCCTTGCACTGTACCACACCTGTGTGGAATTCACAGCCTTCTTTTTTTGCGCCTGCCACAAGAGCATTGAGCACTTCCAGGTTTGCTACTGCCGGAAATTCGATCGGAGCATACTCTTTGCTGGTGCCTTCCATACGAATCGCCCCTGTCGCAATGACAACATCTCCACTCTTCACTTCTGTCTGCATTCCACCACAGGTTCCGATACAAGCGGTGCAGTTCCACCGAATTTTTATTCTGTCACTCGCATTTGTTATATCTAAAATATAAAAGACATTAGTCCTTTTTCATAGAACATATGTATTTTTTTTCAATATTTTGTTGTCTTTTTATAATTTATTTTATTTATTTTTGGTCATTATGTATGATTTATGTGTCTTGCTTTATTATTTATTTATTCGCAATCCTTTCATTTGTCTAATTTTCACAAATTAAATTTTGCAATTACCACATAACGCTGATATAATATACAAAAAACAATGTGCGTTTAACTTACTCATGGAGGACTTATCATGAA
>OMGL01001695.1_pt1 | contig 12841 bp, 8 predicted proteins | sample 1645831 | NCBI WGS metagenome assembly OMGL01 (sample SAMN00849301, study PRJEB25192) | human gut metagenome | reverse complement strand
CGGCGATACCGAAGCGGGCCATCGCCTCCGACCGCGGCATCCCCTCGTCCACGACGGCCCTCGCGACGGCGAGCTTGGTCTCCATGCCGTAGGTCCTGCGGCTCTCGCCCATCCCGATCAGCCCCTTCCTCCCGGTTGCCCGGTACGCGTAGAGCCATTTTCTCACCGCCGGGGCGGGGACGTCGAGCATCTTGGCCGCGAGTTCGAAGCCGAGGCCGGCCTCGAACAGGTCGGCGGCGCGTGCCCTCATCTCGCGACCGTATCTTGCCTTCTTCCTGCGGGGCATTTCCGATGCCTCCCTTTTCTCGAACCTTAATTTCAAAGTCCAAGAAATGGGATGCAGTTCAAATGAGTGGTTTCAGTCATTTAAGTCTGTCCCCAATGAGTAGGCTGGAAAAAAGTTTGCGCCTGTCGCTTAAAAATAGTTCACCTGGGTTTACTATTACCCTAGAAAAGTAGTAGAAGGCTAACAATGGGGGATGACATGGCAGCGCAGAAAGCCTACGTCCAGGTCAAAGGGCTCAAGAAACACTACGGCGACGGCGATGCGCGCCTGACGGTGCTCGACGGTATCGACACGTCCATCAACCGCGGCGAGATCTGCGTCATGCTGGGGCCCTCGGGTTCGGGCAAGTCGACCTTTCTCAATCTGATCGGCGGCCTGGAGGATGCCGACGGCGGCTCCATCATGGTGGACGGCTGCGACCTCACGGTGCTCAAACCTACCGATCTGGGCGAGTATCGCCGCCGAGAGCTGGGTTTTGTCTTCCAGTTCTACAACCTGGTGCCCGACCTTACCATCAAGGAGAACGTCGAGGTCACGGCGCACCTGTCCAAAAACCCGCTCAATGTCGACGACCTGCTGCGTTCGCTGGGCCTCTACGAACACCGCAACAAGTTCCCGCGCCAGGTCTCGGGCGGCCAGCAGCAGCGCTGCGCCATCGGCCGCGCACTCGTCAAAAACCCGGGCCTGCTGCTGTGCGACGAGCCCACGGGCGCGCTTGACTACAAGACGTCCAAGGAAATCTTGCAGCTCATGGAGGACGTCAACCGCACCTACGGCTGCACCATCATCATTGTCACCCACAATGCCGCCATCGCGCGCATGGCAAATCGCGTGCTGCGCCTGCGCGACGGGCGCATCGTCGAGGACGAGCTCAACGAGTCGCCCGTCGCGGCCGCCGAGCTCGATTGGTAGGCGGCGCCATGACACCTCTCGCAAAACGTCTCCCGCGCGAGCTGCGCCGCAATATCGGCAAGTACCTGGGCATCTTTTTGCTTATGTGCGGAAGCATCGCCCTCACGTCGGGCTTTTTGCTCGCGGCGCATTCCATCGGTTGCCTTATCGACGACATGCGCGATGCGTACACAATCGAGGACGGCCGCGTGACCACCTCCTTCGAGGCCACCAAAGACCAGCTCAAGGCTGCTGAGGATGCGGCAAAGGACGTCGGCGGCGTTACGCTCTACAAGAACTTCTCTATCGACGCCATCATCAAAAAGGCGACTGGCGACGACGGCACCAAGCGCACCCTGCGCACCTACGCGCATCGCACCAAGGTCGATATTGCGTCCTACTGTGAGGGCAGGCAGCCCAAGGCGGACGATGAGGTGGCAATCGACCGTGTCTTCGCCACCAACAACGACCTCGCCGTGGGCGATGAGGTCGAGCTTGAGGGCCGCACCTACACCATCTGCGGCATCATGACGCAGCCCGATAGCCAGGCGTTGTTCCTCGACAATTCGGACTTTACGGTGAACACCATCACGTATGGCGTCGCCGAGGTCACCGACGCCGGCTTTGCCGCGCTCGAGGATGCCGGTGGCGCGCCTACCTACACCTACTCCTTCACCTTTGCCGATCGCGACCTCCCCACCGCGGACCGCATCGATGCCGAGCAGGATATGGTCGAGGCGCTGACCGATGCCGATGCGCGCGTGGACAATCTGATCGACGCCGATTCCAACCAAGGTATTGGCTATGCGCGCGATGACGTGGACGGCGACTCCATGATGTGGACGACGCTGCTCGACATCATCATCGTGATCATGGCGTTTGTCTTTGTGGTCCTTACCGACGCCACCATCGAGGAGGAGAGCGCCATCATCGGCACGCTGCTCGCCAGCGGCTATCGCCGTCGCGAGATCGTGCTGCACTACCTTGCGCTTCCCGCCATCGCAGGCGTGCTCGCGGCACTTTTGGGCACTGCGCTCGGCGTTGCGTTCTTTACCGAGCCCATGCGCGGCCTCTATTACGGCTCGTATAGCCTGCCGCCCTTCCAGGTGTACTGGAGCTGGGAAATCTTTGTGAAGTGCGCCGTGGTTCCCGCCGCTGCCCTCATCCTCATTACGCTGGTGGGCCTGCTGCGCAAGATGGGCAAGACTCCGCTGCAATTCCTCCGTCACGAGGCGAGCGGCAAGTCGGGCACCAAGCGCGGCCTGCAGCTGCCGGAGCGCATGGGCTTTGTTTCCCGCTTCCGCCTGCGCGTCTTCCTGCGCAACCTGGGCAACTTCGCCACGCTCTTCGTGGGCATCGCGTTTGCCTCGCTGCTACTGCTCTTTGGCCTGGCGATTCTGCCCACGATGACGCACTATGCGGACAACCTCGAGACGTGCCTGGTCGCCGAGCACCAGTACACGCTCAAGGCGCCGCTGGAGCTCGAGGGCACTGCCGAGGAGCGCGAGCAGTGGTCGGCACTCGAGCGCTTGCAGTCGGTTGACGGCGCGCTGCTTTCTGCCGCCCAAGATGCCGATGACGAGCTTGACGACGCGGCCGATGCGGCGCAGGCGGCAGCCGATGCCGCGACCAACTCTCCGTCTGCCGAGAGCCTGGCCGGAGCGCAGGACGCGCTTGCAAACGTCCAGGACAAGAAGGATGCGCTCTATGCGCGCCTTGACGATCTTGCCGATGCCCTCGGCTGCAACCGCGACGAAGCCATCGATCTGATAGAAAAGGCCTCTAAGATCGACACCGACAACGACGACATTCACCCGGTCAACACGACCGACAACGGTGCGGGCGCAATCGCGCAGGCCGAGAAATATGCCGTTTACCAGCTGCAATACGACCGCGGTGACGGAAATGGGCAGGAGACGATCTCCGTCTACGGCATCTCGCCCGATTCGCGCTATTGGAAAGGGCTGGACGTCGGCGACGGGCGCGTCGTCTTTGGCGGCGGCCTGCTCGATAAGTTTGGCTGGAGCGAGGGCCAGAAGGTTACGCTCAGCGACAAGTACGAGGGCGAGCATTATTCCCTTGAGTACGCGGGCAAGGACTGTGCCTGGGGCTCCAAGTCGGACATGAATATCTATTTGAGTATCGACGACTTTAACGAGCTGTTCGACAACGACGCCGCCTACTTTAACGGCTATGTGAGCGACGAGAAGCTCGACCTCGATGCGCGCTACTTTGCCGGCGACACCACGCCCGACGACATGCGCGCCGTGGGTGACCAGTTCATCGGCATGATGAGCAAAATGATCGGCATGATGATCGGGCTTGCGGTGTTTATCTTCCTGCTGTTTATGTACCTGCTAACCAAGGCCGTTATCGACCATAGCGCCCGATCAATCAGCTACATGAAAGTCTTTGGCTATCGCGATAGCGAGATCTCGCATCTGTACATCCGCTCGATCACGCTGTGCGTGGCGGCGTCGCTCGTGCTGAGCCTGCCGTTGATTATCTGCTCGCTCACGGCTATTTTCCGCTCCATGTTGCTCGCCTATAACGGCAATATCGAGATTTATGTGCCAAGCTGGTCCATGGCGGCGTGCGCAGGGATCGGCTTTGCAACGTACCTGGTCGTGGCGCTGCTGCACATGCGCTCGATCAAGCGCGTCAGCCTGGCCGAAGCCCTCAAGGTGCAAGAGTAGCCATTGGGGACGTTCTTAAACGACTAGTCATCGGGGACTGTCTTTGCCGGATCGCCGGCTCGCCGGCCGGGCTGACAAGGGCTGTCCCTGGCGGCACTCATTTAAGTCTGTCCCCAATGAGTGCCCAATGAGTGCCCAACGACTAGGTGTTGCGCTTGACTTTGACCCTGCTTCAACGGGTACCATCTCCTATGTCTGTAACGCCATATAGACCGAGGGGATAGATTTATGACCGCAACTGCACCCGTCGCACCGGCAAAGGTGTACTTTACCAACCTGCGCACGCATGCTCGCGAGAGCCAGCTCGACAAACTCAAGCGACTCATTCGCCGTGCCGGCATTGAGCAGATCGACTTTGAGAACAAGTTCGTCGCTATCAAGATTCACTTTGGCGAGTTGGGCAACCTGAGCTTTTTGCGCCCCAACTATGCCCGCGCCGTCGCGGATGTCGTGAAGGAGCTGGGCGGCAAGCCCTTCCTCACCGACTGCAACACGCTCTATGTCGGTAGCCGCAAAAACGCGCTCGAGCACATCGACACCGCCTACCAGAACGGCTTTACCCCGTATGCCACGGGCTGCCAGATCATCATCGCCGACGGCCTCAAGGGCACCGACGAGGCACTCGTCCCGGTCGAGGGCGGTGAGTACGTGCGCGAGGCAAAGATCGGCCAGGCACTCATGGATGCCGACATCGTGATCAGCCTTACGCACTTTAAGGGCCATGAGCAGGCGGGCTTTGGCGGCGCCATGAAGAACCTGGGCATGGGAGGCGGCAGCCGTGCCGGCAAGATGGAGCAGCATGCCGCCGGCAAGCCGAGCGTCGATACTACCAACTGCGTAGGTTGCCGTGCCTGCGAGAAGATTTGCGCGCACAGTGCCATCACGTTTGACGGTACGCGTGAGCGCGAGCTTGCCAACGGCAGCACCCGCACGGTTCACGTGGCTGCCATCGACCACGATCGCTGCGTGGGCTGCGGACGCTGCATTGCGGCGTGCAACCAGGACTGCATCAAGCCCGACTATGATGCCGCGGCCGACGTCCTCAACTACAAGATCGCCGAGTATACGAAGGCCATTGTCCAGGATCGCCCCAGTTTCCATATTTCGCTCGCCATGGACATCAGTCCCAACTGCGATTGCCATCCCGAAAACGACACGCCCATCGTCAACGACATCGGCATGTTCGCGAGCTTCGACCCGGTCGCCATCGACCAGGCCTGCGCCGACGCCGTCCTGGCGTCCGAGCCGCTGCCTAACACCGAGCTTACTGACAGCGCGGCCAAGATGGAGCATAATCACGAGCATCTGGAGGGCGAGCAGGCCAAGGATCCCTTCTGCATCACGCATCCCGACACCGACTGGCGCGCGTGCATCGCACATGCCGAGAAGATCGGCCTGGGCACGAGTAAGTACGAGCTCATCGAGGTCAAATAGCGCCTAGCTATTGGACAAAACAAGCGCATTCGTGGCGTAATTCAAGCAAAAACCGCCCGCGAGCACAGCGCTCGCGGGCGGTTTTCCGGAAGTATGCGGCAAATTTCGAGACCGCCGAGCACACGACGTTTTTTGGCAACAAAACCCCTGATAAATTGTTGATAAAACTGCGGTCTGGTCGGCAGTTCCAGATTTTGCCGCATACTTTCGAAAATAGGGGGTCAGATAAAGCCTCGGACGTTGCTTTTTGCCTAAAAATTCTTTCCGAGGAAGTCGTCGACCGTATTCCAGTAGAGCTCGGGGTCGACTTGCGCGCTCTTGGCGTGGGTAGCGCCATGGATGGTGAGCTTTTGCTTGACCTTGCTGGCGCACGCGTCGTAGTTTTGGTCGAGCATGTCGTACGGCACAAAGGTGTCCTGGTCGCCGTGGATAAAGAGCATGGGGACCGTCGCGTGTTTAAGCTGCTCCACGCTGCTTGCCTTATGGAAGTCATAGCCTGCGCGAACGTTGCACACCAGGTTCGCCACATCGAGCAAGGGAAAGCTAGGCAGGCTGAACACGTCCTTGAGCTGCAGGGAAAACTCGTCCCAAACACTCGTATAACCGCAGTCCTCGATAATGCATTTCACGTTTGCGGGCAGAGATTCCCCCGCGACGTTCATAGCGGTTGCTGCGCCCATCGACTCGCCAAAGACCAGGATGCGCGCCTCGGGGTCGGCCTGAACGATTCGCCTGATCCATGCGACGACGTCGAGACGCTCGGGCCAGCCCATGCCGATATAGTCGCCGCCGGAGCGCTCATGGGCGCGGGCGGCGGGTGCGAGTACGTTCATGCCGCGGTCGTGGAAGCGCTTGACGTATCGGGCCATACCGATGGGCTCATCGGTGTATCCGTGCAGGCAGATAGCGTAATCGTGCGTGCTCTCCGGGCCGGCAAAATACCAAGCGGCAAGCTCGGTCCCGTCATCTGCGGTGAGGCTGCTGCTCTCGCGATGCTCTTTGAACCACGCCCGCGCCTCGGTTTCCTCGGCATCCGGCTGCTCACCTTTTTTGTCGTCTTTGCCATCCTGCATCATCTTCATGGTGTACGGCGCTTGGGGGTTCAGGGCAAAGTCAAACAAAAAGTTGCCGGCAAATCCGAGCAACGTGACAACGAGCGCCAGCGCAACAACGACGGTTATCTTAAGCTTTCGATGGGAATGTGCGTTTTGAGCCATGCGGTATTCTCCTATAAGATGTTAATACATCAACATTTAAACCAAGCGCATTATGGATGTTCGCCGTTGATGCGTCAACAGGCAAAGAATGGGTAAACAAAGGGTCACGTATGGTGCAAATTTCGCACGTACCCAGACGCTTTGATATAGTGTTGAGAACTCTTTACGTTGGAGGATGTAACCGGCATGTCCGATTCGAGCGACAGTTCCAAGCCGCGACCCAAGACCGCGGCCGTTCCACACTACACGGTGGGCGAGGAGATCATGAACTCCGTCACCCATGGTGTCGGCTGCCTGCTGGGTATCGCGGGCCTGGTGCTCCTGATCGTATTCGCTGCCCTGCGCGGCGGAGGCCCGGCCCACATGGCCGCGGCGATTGTCTATGGTGTCAGTATCATCCTCGAATACTTGGCCTCCACGCTCTATCACGCGATTCAGCCCGCTCGCGCCAAGCGCGTGTTTCGCATCATCGACCACAGCTGCATTTACCTGCTCATAGCCGGCAGCTATACCCCGTTTTGCCTCATCACGCTCGCAAACGACGGCGGCCCTGCGCTGTTCTTTGCCGTGTGGGCCATCGCCATCATCGGCATCGCACTCGAGTGCTTTTTGCGCGAGCGTCAGCCGCACTGGGTAAGCGGCCTGGTCTACCTGCTGATGGGCTGGCTCGTCGTCTTTAAGCTGCCCGAGCTCGTGTCGCTGCTCAACCCCGTGGCGCTTGCCCTGCTCGCCGTTGGCGGCGTGTGCTATACCGTGGGCGTGCCGTTCTATATCGCCAAAAACGTGCGCTATCTGCACAGTGTTTTCCACTTGTGGGTGCTCGCCGGCAGCATCTTCCAGTTCATGGCGGTGATCCTCTTCGTAATCTAGCGACCGCGCCCACGGCCCCGCTCGCGCGGGCGACCGGCGCAACTGCCCTATCCGCTACGTACGTCTCCTGCCAACGTCCCGAATCTTGGAGGTTCGAGAAACTCCCGATGGACATAACCATCTCCCTTATTACCACGCTCGTTCTGACGCTTATCAACGGCTACTTCTCTATGTCCGAGATGGCTCTCACCACGGCTAAGCGCGCCGTGTTGGAACACGATGCCGAGGAGGGCGATAAGCGCGCCGAGCGCGCCGTTCAGCTTGCCGCCGATTCCGACCAACTGCTCGCCACCATCCAGGTCGCCATCACGCTCGTGGGCTTCGCCTCGTCCGCCGTCGCCTCGACGAGCCTGTCCGACCCGCTCGCCACGTGGCTCATGAGCTTTGGCATCGCGCCGCTTTCCGCCATCGCGCGCGGCCTGGCGCCGGTCATCATCACCGTCGCCGTCGCCTTTGTGTCCATCGTGATTGGCGAGCTTGTGCCCAAGCGCATCGGCCTTGCTAACGCCGAGGGCGTATCCAAGCAGGTCGTGGGACCGCTCTCCGTGTTCCAAAAGATCGCCCGCCCGCTCGTGTGGCTGACCGGTGCCTGCTCCGACGGCCTGGCCCGCATCCTGCGTATCAAGAGTGCCGATGACCGCCAGAACGTCTCGGAGGAAGAAATCAAGTACATGGTCTCGGAGCAGGACGACCTGCTCGACGAGGAAAAGCGCATGATCCACGAGATCTTCGACCTGGGCGACACCGTTGCCCGCGAGGTCATGGTGCCGCGCGTGGACACCACCATGTGCGAGGACGACGAGACGGTCGCCGACGTGCTGTCCACCATGCGCCAGACCGGCTTCAGCCGCATCCCTGTCTATCACGAGGACCCCGACAACGTCGCGGGCATCGCGCACATCAAGGACCTGATTCAGCCCGCGCTCGACGGCAAGGGCGACCAGCCCATTGCCGACTTTTTGCGCGACGCCACCTTTGTGCCCGATACCAAGGACATCCTGCCGCTGCTGTCCGAGATGCAGACCTCGCACGACCAGATCGTGGTCGTCGTGGACGAGTACGGCGGCACGGCCGGCATCATCACCATCGAAGATATCGTCGAGGAGATCGTCGGCGAGATCGAGGACGAGTTCGACCCCGACAACAAGTACCTCACGCGCCTCTCGCGCCGTGAGTGGCTCGTCGATGGGCGTTTTTCGTGCGATGACGCGATTGAGCTTGGTTGGCCGCTCGAGGAAAGCGATGATTATGAAACCATTGCCGGCTGGATTTTGGAGCTTTGCGACTCAGTGCCCGACATCGGAGAAGTGTTTGAGGTCGCAGGGTACAAGTTCAAGGTACAGTCGATGCGCGGCCAGCGCATCTCGCTCATTCGCGTGATCGCTCCGGCCGAAACCGATAAGAAGGATTCCGAGTCCTCGGCAGAGAAGCCGACGGCGTCGGGTGCGGGCTCTGCGGACCCGCACGACGGCGACGAGTAGGGCAAGGACGAGTAGGAGAGAGTTATGGCAGGCCTGTTCAACATCCTTAAGGTCACCGTCAGCGAGGACAAGATTTGCGCGCACGTGCTGGTGAACTCCGGCATGCCGCTCATGACCTCGGAGGATATCGAGGCCACGGCGCGCGTGTACTACCTGGTGCCGGCGATTGCCAAGCATCTGTGCCTGGGCGATTCGGGTCGCGAGTTCCAGGACTGCATGGGCCAGACCGAGCTTTGCCACCTGCTGGAGCACGTGACGGTCGAGCTCATGAACGAGACCGGTCTTGCCGGCAGCATCTCGTGCGGTCGCACCCGCGTGAGCGAGCATGATGAACGTGTCTTTGAGGTTGAGCTTTCGTGTCCCGACGACGCGTTGGCCATTGGCGCGCTGTCATCGGCGACCTTTATGATGGACTGGGCGTACCTGCACGCTGACCAGCCGGCCCCCGACGTGGAAGGCACGGTCGCTGGCCTGCGCAACCTGGTGCTGGGCATGCGCGCCGAGGCCGACTGGAGGGCGTAGGACGCCGAGTCGATGTTGACCTCTCCGTCGAGCACCGGGGTGGTGAGGCGCTTGGGATGGAAGCGGATTTTGTAGATCTTGCGCCCCTCGGTCACCATGCTGTCCACCAGGAAATAGTTGTAGAACGCGCGTCCCCCGTCGGAGAGCGGGCTGGCGAAGCGCACGTTGAAGATGTCGATGAAGTTGTCGTAGAAATTCACGTCGCCGTGCATGCCTCCCGTGAACTGGGCCGCGGCGAAGTTGTCCTCGACGCCCGAGATGCGGCTGGCGCGGATCACCTCGCGCTTGAATGCCGGACGGCTGCTGCGGTAGAGGTCGGCCGTGGACTCGGAGATCATCGCCGGGAGATAGGCCTGGCCCGTGAGCGCCGAGGTGTCGACGTAATCGAAGACGAACCCGAAGTTGCGCTGGAGACGGCGGCTCCGGAACTGCGGCCTGATGTTCGTGAGGTCCAGTTCCATCTTGGTGTAGGTGCGGCAGCTGTACGTGTCGTACCGCTCGGGGTCGTTCAGCGGCTTGTTGCGGATCACGCCGTCGAGAATGGGGTAGGCGGGGTTTTCGCCGGGGGTGATGACCACCTGCCCGATGCCGAACTCCACGGCTTCGAGGGCGAAATCCACGTGGTTGAAGGTTCCGGGCGTCAGCGGCAGGGTCCGTGTGGCGTAACCGACCATCGAGGCCTGCACGCGGCTCACGGTGTCGCGGGTTTCGAGGGCGTAGATTCCCTGCTCGTCGGTGGTGATTCCCGTCGTGGTTCCGGGGAATACGACGCTGACGAATTGCAGGGGCTTTCCGTCCGCGGCGTCGGTCACCTGCCCGCGTACGCGCGTGGTCTGCGCCGAAGCGCCTGCGGCCCAGAGAAGTCCTGCCAGAAATATGAGTGTCCGTTGCACCATGATCGGACAAATGTAGCAAAAATGCACACATTCGGGTAATTTAAACTACCTTTGCGGCAGATAAGAAGATAAAGGGAACAATATGGCACATCCCAAAGTCGAAAAGACGAATGCCGCGCGGCTGCTCGACCGCGCGAAGATCGCATACGAACTGGTTCCGTACCGGGTGGACGAAGAGCACCTCGCCGCGACGCACGTCGCCGAACAGCTGGGCGAGGATATAGAGACCGTTTTCAAGACCCTCGTTCTGAAGGGCGACCGCACGGGCTATTTCGTCTGCGTCGTGCCCGGCGACCACGAAGTGGACCTGAAAGCCGCGGCGATGATCTCCGCCAACAAGAAGGCCGATCTGATTCCGATGAAGGAGCTGCTGCCCGTGACGGGCTACATCCGCGGGGGCTGTTCGCCGATCGGCATGAAAAAGGCCTTTCCGACCTACATCCACGCCACGGCTGCCGGCCTGCCTTTCATCTATGTCAGTGCGGGGGTGCGGGGTCTGCAACTCAAGGTCGCCCCTTCGGACCTGGCGGCCTGCGTCCGGGCGACGTTCGCCGAGATCAGCCGCAAAGGGTAGGTTTGATAAATACGGAGTTTTTCGTGGTTTTTTCTGAACGGAGTTATCGCATCTGCTTCCCGCCGCCACAAGCGGAGACTGATCCCGACTCGATGCCGCAGCCGTGAAACGCAGGGCGGCCTAAAAGCGCGAGCGGAGGGGGCGGTTTGTTTACAAACCCGCGAATAGTCGCCCGGAGCCAGCGTTAGGCCGCCCAAAGTAGGCGAAGGCATCTGTCGGAGAGTTTTTGGTACTTTTTGCGATCAAAAAGTACATAAGCACCGGATCGTGAAACGATCCGAAAATATGCGTCTACCGCCCGGTATACATTTCCTGATAGTACCGCTCGTATTCCCCCGAGGTGATGTCGTCCATCCACTCTTGGTTGGCGAGGTACCACCGCACGGTCTTCTCGATGCCCTCCTCGAATTGCAGCGAAGGTTCCCAGCCCAGCTCCTCCTTGAGTTTGCGCGAGTCGATGGCGTAGCGCAGGTCGTGCCCGGCCCGGTCGGTGACGTAGGTGATCAGCTTCTCCGAAGCCCCTTCGGGCCGTCCCAGCAGGCGGTCCACCGTCCGGATGATCACCCGGATCAGGTCGATGTTCCGCCACTCGTTGAAACCGCCGATGTTGTACGTCTCGCCGTCGCGTCCCCGGTGGAATATCGTGTCGATGGCCCGGGCGTGGTCCTCGACGTAGAGCCAGTCGCGGACGTTTTCGCCCCGGCCGTAGACCGGCAGCGGCTTTTCGTGGCGGATGTTGTTGATGAACAGCGGTATGAGCTTCTCGGGAAACTGATAAGGCCCGTAGTTGTTCGAACAGTTCGTCACCACGGCCGGGAATCCGTACGTGTCGTGGAACGCCCGTACGAAATGGTCCGACGAGGCTTTCGACGCCGAGTAGGGCGAGTGGGGGTCGTAGCGGGTCTGCTCGGTGAAGAGCGTCCCGTCGAACGGCAGCGCCCCGTAGACCTCGTCGGTCGAGATGTGGTGGAAGCGTCTGCCTTCCCATGCGCCGTTCCAATGCTCCCGTGCGGCCTGCAACAGCGTCAGCGTCCCCATCACGTTGGTCCGCGCGAAAGTGAACGGATCGCGGATCGAGCGGTCGACGTGGCTTTCGGCCGCGAGATGGATCACCCCGTCTATGTCGTACTCCGCGAAGAGGCTGCGCATGGCGTCGTAGTCGCAGATGTCGCCTTTGACGAACGTGTAGTTCGGACGGTTCTCGACGTCCCGCAGGTTCGCGAGGTTGCCGGCGTAGGTCAGGCGGTCGAGGTTTATGATCCGATAGTCGGGGTATTTCCCGACGAACAGCCGCACGACGTGCGAGCCGATGAATCCGGCGCCGCCGGTGATCAGGATATTGCGTTTCATCGCAGCATGTTTTTCAGACAGTAGAGCATCGACTCCCGCCAGTGGGGGATTTCCAGCCCGAACGTCTCTTTGATTTTGCTTTTGTCCAGCACCGAGTAGGCCGGGCGGGCGGCCTTGGTCGGGAATTCCGCCGTGCGGCAGGGGCGGATGCGGCATTTGTCGTGCCCGGCGGCGGCGGCGATCTCCGCGGCGAAGTCGTACCACGACGCCACGCCCTCGTTCGAGAAGTGGTAGAGGCCCTCGTTCCCGGCGAAATAGCCGCCTTCGACGATCGAGAAGATCGTCATGGCCAGGTCCCCGGCGTAGGTCGGGGTCCCCGCCTGATCGAAGACCACGTTCAGACGCTCCTTTTCGGCCGTCAGCCGGAGCATCGTTTTCAGGAAGTTGTTCCCGTATTCGGAATAGAGCCACGCCGTGCGGAAGGTCAGGTATTTGCCCCCCGACTCCGCGACGGCCCGCTCCCCGGCGAGTTTCGTGCGCCCGTAGACGCCCAGCGGTGCGGTCGGGGCGTCTTCCGTGTAGGGCAGGTGTGCCGTGCCGTCGAAGACATAGTCCGTCGAGACGTGGATCAGCGTCGCACCCGTCTCCTTGGCCGCTGCCGCGAGGTATGCCGCGGCCTTGTGG
>OMGL01001685.1_pt1 | contig 12893 bp, 9 predicted proteins | sample 1645831 | NCBI WGS metagenome assembly OMGL01 (sample SAMN00849301, study PRJEB25192) | human gut metagenome | reverse complement strand
TAAGGGATTGGCAACAAATTGCAACAGAATAATAGCATAAGTTGAGAGCTGGGAGAACTTTTGGGAAATCCGAAGGGAACAAAATCGTTTTCTTCATGGAGTGAATTTACGGATTTTGTAAATGAAATGCCTATAAAAACAATTCAACCTTTCGTTTCCAATTTCAATGCTTTTGCTGGAGAAGGATTCTACGGTAATGTCGTTCAAGGATTGGTTATAAAACAATTAGAAGATGCTGTTTTCATCTTCGGAATAGCAATAGACGGAACATTAATATTTAGAAAAAGGAATTATCCAGACGTTTCAACTTGGGAAGATCCTAAGATAATAATTCACAGTAATAATTGACATAAAATTTACTTCGTAACCGACCTGGGAGGACTTCTGCCAAGTGGAACTATGAATATATATAAGGGAAAATTTGAATTAAAAACAGGGGAAAGTACAGATTTACAAATATATGATCCATCTATATTAATCTTATTTTCCCCCTTGAATCATAACCCTAGTATATCTATAATTCCAGCACAATGGAATGATACGATTTCGGCATTGTTTGAAGGAATCATTAACTTGAATAGTAACATCGAAGGCAGAATATGTTTGTTGAAAAAAGGCAATACTGTTACAATTATCAACAATTCACAAGCCTCCAAATTCAGTTATTTACGAATTTCTGTTGATGTTGTTTAGAGTAATTGGCAAACCGTATCTTTGACATGATTCTAACCAAAAATCGAGAGCTGGGAGAACTTTTGCCACTTTCGACAAATACTAATAAGGGATTAACAAGGAGAACAGCATATTTTGATTTAATTCAAGGCAAATTATACAAGATAGCATATAAAGAGGAACTACATGTATATAAACCTGTAATATGCTTACTATATGTGCTAAGAAATGGAATATCGTCTTGCTATGTAGCTTCATTAAGTGGGTATCGTAATGGAGTTTCCCATTTTAAATTGATATGTGGAAATGATATCCAATTTAAGCTGTATCAAAAGTTGAATAGCACTAATTATTTTGACATCATGCTGGAATGCCCTGATAATTCAGCTGGCATTATGGAGATAAAAGCCATGGATGATTTAACGGTTATTGAAACGACAGAACCATTAAGGGATTGGCAACAAATTGCAACAGAATAATAGCATAAGTTGAGAGCTGGGAGGACTTCTGCCTGTTGTGTCAATTAAAAATAATGGGGTTTACCCAATGGGTACACAGATAATTGACAACAGTAACGGATCGTTTTTTGCGATGAAAATCATAATCAATAGAAGTAGCGAAAATGGATGGCTCTGCATAGATGTAACAACGATGGGAGACACATTTTTCTCAAAGGCTGTTTTGTACGTTGGGAAAAATATTGTTCGTCACGTTGTATATGCTGAGAAAGGGGGTAATCCAAATCGGGCTTGTTACTACGACATTAATAATAATACCATTACTATCATTTATAAACCTGGGGATTATGGTTCTTTTACAAGATTAAATGTGACATCTTTATATGACAGGTCGGATACAATTGCAGCAGAATTCATCTCAAAGATGCCAGATTTGAATGGCTTTACAAAAATAGAAACTAATTAATCCTTCTGGGAGAACTGATACCGCTTGCAACGAATGAAGCAAACGGATTGATGAGTAAAAATAATTATATTAAAATTGCTCAATCCATCACGTCTACCAAATTAATAAAAATAGAATCTTGGGATGGATATTCTACACTTGTATTTATTAGAACAAGTGGAGCAACCGGATTATATTCCATTGATGGTAACTGGGCGGACAGTGCGAAATTCACAAGATTGTCTGGTCCTTTAGGAAAGGATCACTTTAATGCATATAGAGAAAGAAATGGTAATATTTATGTAAAGACGACTACACAGTCAGAACCATTGACTGTTACGTCTGTAGGATCTAATCATGTTTTCAAATTTGAGGAATCAGATAAAGATGTTGATTCTTTAATAGTATTACAATGATCGGGAGGATCGGGTGGCACCGGTTTGTACCGGACCACCCGTTTTTTATACCAAAGATACGGTTCGCCAATAATCCCAATTAATCGCCAACAGGCAGAAATTCTTGTTTAAATTCCTACCTGTTCGAGCGTCCTAATATCTATATCTACTTTAGTTGCTGAAATGGCATTATAAATCGGTATGCGGTTGGCAAAATATGCTATAGCGTATCCCCATCCACTCACGTAAACATAATAATTGTAATCATTATCTCTATACATTCTTATTGATGACGGTCCAGAATTATGCGTAATACATAACCCATTACCACCGCCATGCATACAGATAATAGAGTAGTCATCAACTACTTCCGAATTACCTTCACCAACAATCTTAACAACCAAATTTAAATTCCTCATAAAATCAATCCTATATAAGGTTGCAGATCCTCTACCTTCTGCCATCCTTATATAGTTTTCATTTTGCAGAAGTTCTCCCAGAAGCATATTATCAACTATTCATTGTATAGTTAATTCAATAGCATCATTTGGGATATCCCCTGTGCCTTGTTTAAATATATATCCAGAATGTAATGGTATTATATTAAAGTAGACTCCTGATCTCTTTACATATAACATCGATTCTTTGTACGTAAAAACTAGCCCACCTTCTATATCTGCTGATTTAAATAATCTATTAATAGTAAATGATGATGATGTTTTGCAGCAGCAAAATAAACCTGGAGCAACTGAAGGGGCACTTATCTGTAATAAAAAAGGTAATCCTTCCATAGGTACATGAACATAATAACTCCCTCCCGACAATAGAGGAAATGGGATAGAACATTTATCTATAGCGCCCATCAATCCATTACTTTTATTCGTTGCAAGCGGTATCAGTTCTCCCAGGACTTTCGCGGCAGCCGTTGAAGACGTCAAAGTAGGATTCTTGGAACCATCCAAAGTACGGAGCCAAGAGAAGGTATCGGATTGGGGCAACTGGTCCTCAAACTCATCTGTTCCGGCTGCCGCAGCGGCAGCAAATGTTGATATTTCTGATGCAGCGGAAACAATCCGTGCGGAAACTAATTCTGTCATCTCATCGACGGTCACCTGTCGTTCGTTGCCGTTTTTATCCACAGCTTTAAAGCCAACTATATTATTCAAATCCATAATGCAAATTTTAAAATTAAAACAAATACTTCACCCATGCAAAATAATTACTGTTCTCAATATAATTCGGATCATCCTCGTTGGAATATGCCTCCCTCTCAAACGATACCACCTTATACGCCCTGCCGGCATCCTTCAACCGTACCGCCATGACCAGCCACTCCACACCATACCAGAGATAGAATGCCAGCCCGGCCAGTACCAGCCACCAGGCGGAAAGGTCAAAACACAACAGTAAGATCCAAATAACTGTACCGGTGGCAACTGCCATCTCAACCCATTGACGGGCGTGGGTACACTCATGGTTTCTCACTTTCTGAGTGATTTTCTCTTCCGGTCGCTTGCTTAAAACAAACGGACCGATTGTTATCGTATGGCAAGAACTGAACGCAAGCAGTAACTTTGCTAGAAGGTTGTTACAATATACCTTTTTCATGTTGTTCCTCCTTTTTATCTAAATAATCATTCAAAGAATCAGCCAGCAAACCGGGCAGCATGGAGGTGGAGCGTCTTATGATATCCACCTCCTCTTCGTCAATTTCTACACCTTCAGCAGTAGATTTGAATATCTTCTCGGCAAGGAGATGCGCCTTCAAACCCGCTACGTTCTTGTATATCCAGTCACCGTAGGCCTCAGTGATGTTGTTGGCTATCAGTTTTTCTTTCTTAATTCCGTCGTAAATAGGAAATTGTGCAAAATTTATTCTCATACTTTAATATTTTAAATGTTATAAATCCACCCAGGTACTTCCTCCATTCGTTGACTTGCGAATCCCGTATCGCCCAACGGAAAAAATATAATTTCCACATCTTACATACAGAGTATCATCCGCTGTTGAAACATCCCCGGTTGATGATACAGTTATACTTCCACTTCTAATTACTGTATCCAAAATGCCTTGGTATAAATGTCCGTCTATTGACTGGAACCGTTCATATTTCATTTCAAATTTGTCGTATTGCAGCAACAAATTATCAACATTCACAGCCGACATATTAGTGCTGCCGATAAAATTATTACCGATATTGAATCCACCAATTGTCCCCTTTGTCGCTATGATAGTTCCGGTGATATTCGCTTTCTGACAAAGAATCTCTCCGGTCTTTGTGTCCATCCTCAGATTAGGCTGGCCGTTAGTGCTGTCCTGTGACTGCATGATACCGTAAGGTGCCCCGTCCGATGTGTATCCGTTCAACTTGAACATAAAACCGGCTATGTTCGCCTTATCAGCAAGGAATATGTCGGTTACCAGACTTTTGTATTTCTGCATGGCTTCCCAGTTGGAATCTCCGTTAGCGGATGTAGGAGCCGCTGATACAGAACTTCCATAGTTGCGCACAAGAAAATTGTAATAAACTTCACCTATTTTGTGAATGATCTTGTCACGCTGTTTTGCATTCCATACGTATGTCTGTCCGGAAGCCCATACACCTCTGTCATAAGGGAACGCACCCGTAGCTCCTGTTGCTCCTATGGAACCATCATTTGCAACACCCACCCCTTTTTCTGCGACAAAATTATTATTCCATGCGTTTGCGTCCGACACGGATTTATAAGCACGGACGGCAAACTGGGTGTATCCGGCTGTCGCAGGTACGGATATCTGGCTGTTCAGTGTCGCACCTACATGAGCCAGCCAGCTTCCGTTATACTTACGGGCTACCAGATAAAGCGTGCTGCACGTGCTTACATTGCCTGCCACATTCTGTTTGCAAGTGACAAGGAATCCAGACGGGGATGGCGTGCCCGTACTGGTGAAGTTGATCACGCTGACAGGACTGTCCAGCCAGTAGGATGCCGACGGTCCGACGGGAGCAACCATCTCCTGCCAGTCCGCATGTACCGTCCGGTTCGCAGATCTGCCGGCGAGGATGTATCCGCCGTCTCTTTTCCTGCGGAGTCTGCCGTTTCTGAACTTGGCGATTTTAATAGGAGGGTTGGAGGTTTCAACCTTGCTTAAGTAAGATCCTCCGGCAAACGATACTGTACTGTTCTTGGCATACGGAGTATTGGCGGATTCCCAATGACCGGCTGCTGTGATGCTCTCACCATCCTTTCCGTCACTGCCGTCCACAACCATCGGGACAGTTTCGACATCAACCGCCTGACCGTTCACGTAGAACACGAACTTCAAGCTACTGGTAAAATTACCGGAAGCCACCCCGACACCATCACCGATGGGAACCTCGGCCGCACCGTCACGACTGTACTTTAACTCCCCGTCCGTTGTGGCCGTAGTGACCGCACCGACTGTCTTCATACGCCGACAGGATACCGAAGCTACACTGTAACCGCCGTTCTTGTTCTTGCTGACCATCGTGGCCGAAGTGACAAGGCTATAAATTACCGCATCGGAACCGTCCGCCCCGCCACGGACACCGGTTATCTTGAAAGTCAGTTCACGGGTATAGAGCTGCCCGTTCTTCATTGCAGCCAGTGTGATGGTGACCGTATTCTGTTCCGGAACCGACTTTCCGGCAGCGACGGATATCGCCACCGCTCCGGTGGCCTTGCTTGTGCTTGCCGTGAAACCGGCAGGCGTGCTGACTGTCAAAGATTCAAGGGTGAGTTTCTCGGTACCGTACCATATGGACACATGGGGAGTCCATGACTGTGCGGAAGTAGTAACACCGGTACTGGTAAGAGCGACGCTCACCATCTCATTGTCAAGGTCGGCCATGATATTCGACTCCCCGTCCTTACTCCAACGGTGCACAGGGGCCGGAGTGCTCCATTCACTCCATACTCCATCACGCTTCACACGTTTGCACGCCCATTCCACCTGATGGTCGGCATCCACGCCAAGAAAATCATCTGTCCAGCCTTCCGGTATATAATCATCCTGCTGCTTCGATTCCGGCTTGTCAGGGGTAAGGCCGATGATGTTGGTACGGGTGTAGATCCACTCGTAACCTTTGCCGTCCTTACCGTCAGTTCCGTCTTTGACCATGACCATCCACAAACCATTCCGGTATATGTAAGTACAATGGTCAGCCGTATTTCGGTAGCTGTCACCATCCTTGGGATTGGACGGATGGGATGCGAACTCACCCAAGAAGGTGATGCTCTCACCTTTAAGTTCACGACCGTCCAGCAGCATCTCCCAGTCTTCATGCACGGTCCAGTCGGCTGACTTCCCGGCAAGGATATAACCGCCATCCTTTTTCTTTCGATAATTGCCGTTCCTGAACCTTGCAATTTTAATCGGAGGATTGGATGTTTTCACCTTGGAGATAAAAACACAGCCCGCCAAAGTGACCATGGTATTGACCTCGTATGGGGTCTTAGAGGATTCCCAATGACCGCCACCTATTACAGACAGGCCCGGATCACCCTTGTCACCTTTGGCGGCTGATACAAGCCAGTCCGGATTGTTTTCGGATGGCTCGGAAGTAGTGCCCTTGTCATTGACGCACAACCATGTGGAACCGTTATGGGGCACACGGGAATAATACGCATACTTCCTGCCCGGCTCCCAGCTAGGGAAGTCGATAGGAACGCGGACTGTGCTACCGGTAATTTCATCAATTTGAAAAATCAATCCCGTCATGATGATATCCTGCAATACTGCCGAGAACCTGTCGCAGTTGATCCCGTTGATGGTCATACCCTTCTTCTTGCCGAACCAGCTCTTCATCTGTGCCGGCTCCGGGTCCCAGGTGTTGGCATTGTCAACAAGGGTGATGCAGCAGTTACCGTCACGCACGTCTATGATGATATAAGTCTGACGCTCCTTGTCGGTGAAGTTCCCCGTCTGTCCGAGACGCATCTCGTTATGGGGAACGAACTCATATCCGGGACGCGGAACCATCACGAATGTCTTCTCGTCGTAATCTGCGGAAGTGATACGGTACTGTATTTTCCGGAAACCAATAAAGTCACCGGTAGTGACGCTTTTGTCATGCCAGAAACCTAGGAGGATATCGTCCGGCTTCTGTCCCAGCGGTACACCATCCTCCAGATCAGGGATGACAGTATAGCTGCCGTCACTATTGGCGACAAAGCTTTTTATCTTCAGCCCTCCGCCGGGACTTATAGTATTATATCCTTCAAAATAGGTCTGACGGTTGAAACGAAGTTCTGGTACACTCAGAGAGCTGCGCAGGACCAAAGCCTCCAGCTCGGCACGGGCGTCCTCACCGATGTAACCTCCAGAAACGCCGGTAACGAAATCACCGAACTTGGCGTATTTCTTGATGACGGTTCCGCCCAACAGGGATAATAGGAAACCGGTGCGTTCCTCCGTATCCTTGCGCATGAACATGATCAGCGAGCGCAATGCGGAATACACGTTATGGTCTGTTGCTGGGGTGGAGTCGTGGCTTCCGATCACATACACACCGCTGCCACCACCGCCCGTATAGGTCTGTCCCTTCAGGGTAAGGCTCTCAACCTTTTCCTCCAGCTCCCCGATACGGGAATAGGCGGCGGTTTCCCCGACAGTATAAACAGGTGAGTCAAAGGAATAATCAAGATTGAATTCAAATCCGATAACCCTTGACTGTCTTCCGTTCTCGAAATAAGCCTTGTTGATAAGGTTGACCTTTTGACCGATGCTATAGAAATTATGAACGCCATCCTCACGGTATGCGTCATTTGACATCATCGTGCAGCCATAGGTACTCGGGTCTATCTTGGATTTGGCAGCGTACTTTTCAGTCTTTTCCTTCAACTCCTGCTCGGCGGCACCCACAAGCCCCAGCTCGGTTATTTTCGTACTGTCCCAGCCGGAAAGCACATATTCATCTCCATCCTGGGGAAAGAGCACATCACCGGGAAGCGGTCTGCCATAGTCCTCATTCCTGACTATCTCCCAAAGCTGTGCCTCAGGGTTCCATCCGCCATCCTCCAATTTCTCCGGCTTTCCCTCAGGATTGAACTTCACGGCAAACTCCAAACCGTTGAGAAGCCCGGATGCGAAACGTATCCTCAGCTCCTGACCGGGGAGGATATATTTCTCGGAAAAGTTAACACCCGTGTCCCTAAAGCGGTAGGCATTCCATTTTTCCTCGGTGGTTGTGCCGTCCTCATTCTCCACCTTGTCCGTCACTTCGATAGTGGTGACATCCGACATGATGCCTGTTCTTCGAGGATAGACTTCATCGAAGATAACCACCTGCTCGACGGCTTCCTCGGTAGTCATATCAGGATAAGCGTCAATGTAAGGAGTGCCTTCGGGAAGCATTAAGCGTTTTTGCACCACGCCGTTCACAACCACGGTCTCATCAACCGGACGGTAGTCAGATGGGATATTCTTTGTTGAGCCGAAAGCGTAGATACGGGTGGCATAGGTGGACTGGGATTCTGACTGTGACATTTCCTGCACGTTTTTCCCGATCTCGAAAATCACCGCATCGCCGGACTCACAACGCCCGAAATGGATGATGTTTTCAGTCACCCAACATTCGCAATCCCATTTCTTCGCCATCTCAAAACAAGCGTCAAGGATGTTGATGTTGTCGTAACTCATCAACTGGGACTTGTTTTCGACTGTGGAATCAATGGAGAAAACAAAATCCTGTCCTTTGTATGTGTAACCAAGAGCTTTCAGATTTCTAAGGACTATACCGACTTGTACGTCAAGCGGAGCGGTCAGGTTCCAGGACGCCTCCTGTCCGGTCGTCTCCGGGGTATATTTGAAGATTTTGTTTTTCCATTTCCAGTAGTAAGCGTCAAGCTGAAGCTCATAGTCGTAGCCGGCGGTATTGGTGTTGAATGCGGGCTTCTGCAAGTCGCACACCTCGAACAATCCGAAGTTACATTCCACGTATGAGCCAAGTTTGAAATATATGGGATTCTCTAAGGAGAACTTTAACATGATGTAGTCCTCCTTCATCAGAGTGAACTTACGCTTGCAGCCTTCATTGATCAAAGTTGTAAGCTGGATAGCACCGGATATGTCTTTGATGTCGATTTGTTCCATGTCTTCAAAGTTCGGGGATAAAAAAAAGAGTGCCCAATTTTGAGCACTCACATACACGACAATAAAACCAATGTCGTGAATTAGCTTCTGTTTGCCGGATTTGGCTCGTTAAACTTGGCTGAAATTTTTCCGAAAGTTCGGTTTAAACTCTGTGCGTAAGCAACGCTTTTCCCAAGATAAATCAGATGATAAATCTCATTACTGTTAGCCGGAACTTGAATATCAACCACACCTTTATACAGCTCATCAAAGAAAGCTTTCTTCTTTGCTTGATAGTCAGACTGAGAATTACCCTCGATAGTGAACGAAAGAGTTATTTCCCTCTCATCGACTTTAGGATTATTGATTATTACCCGTTTCCCATGTTCAAGTCGGCTTTTGTTCTCAATAAAATCCTTCATGGGAGCGGATGCCCCAATAACATCAAGAAACCCCTCTCCCATTCTCACGCCCCATGTTGTATAAGCGTTTTCGCCATTAATTAATAATTCATTCATAAACTATAATTTTGCTGTATTCTTTTTAACCTCTGCTATATCTCTTTGCATCTGTTGAATAGGTTTGACGATTGCCCCTGTATTTTCTGAAATCTGTACCAATTCAAGATAGGATTGCGCTATCAAATCCCGCGTATCATCAGCAATATTTCTTGTTTCCGTATTTATGGAAAGTAGAGCATCTGCTTTTACTGTCAGTAGATTAAGTGATTGAGATTGAATAATATTCTGATTCTTTATCTCTTCTCCTGCAATCTGCAATGCTGTAAACCGCCCGTTCAACTCTTCGCCGGTATCTTGACTCATTACCTGAAAGCCTTTGGATGAAGCTGACTGCGATGTTGATTCTTGCGAAATTTTATCATATCCGGTTGCTGCGGCAAGCTCGTCACGGAGCTTCATGGCTTCGTCCACATAACCCATGTATTCATCCATCAGCTCCTTACGCTCATTATTGTCAAGCGTACCATCATCCTTCATGGCTTCACCGAATTTATCATACCATGTCCTCAGTTTGTCACTAAACTGTTCACCGATGGCATTTGACAGCATCGCCTGCATGAAATATTTGGATATGTCATCAGCAAAATCCTCCGCACTCTTCTCCATATCCATCAGACTGCTTATAAAACTGTCATACATGGAATCGAATGACATTCCGATCAGGCCCTCATAAAGACTGTCGGTCAGTTCTTCCAGTTTTCCTGCCTGCTCTATATAATCATCCAGCTTGTCGGTAACACGCTCACCGTAACCTCCCTTACCGGAAGATTCCATGATATCCCATAACCATACGTCCGACCGTAGAGCTTTCATCTGTTCGGGGGTCAGATTCCACAAGGAATCGGTGCCGGAGAAATCCTGCATGCCGGTAGCTTTTCTTGCGTGTTCCAGCATTTCATCCGTCCATTTCAGATAATGCTGCCAGCTGCCGTGGCTCTTATGATATCCGGCTTGCTCCTTTGCTATTTGCAGATAGTTTTTATTGACTTCCTCCTGATACTTTACAGCTTCCCTGTAAGATTCAACCGATTTCATTCCCTTGCTTGCCTTCATCTCGTCAGTCAGATCCTCGATGGCCGTTTGCAAAGTTTCATTCCTGTCCGTCAGCCTGTCTATCGTTTCCTGTACTTCCTTGGCGTTTCCACCTATTCCAAACAGGGAGTTGAAGCCTCCGAATGAGATTGCGTTCAGGATGTTTCCTATGCCGTTCCTCAATGACTTGCCGATTGTGACAAACAAATCCCCTGACAAGACATCACCGATAATTCCACTGACAGCGTTCAGAACAGCATCAAGCAGACCACCGACAAGATCACTTAATCCGTCTTTGAGTACGTCAATGATGGACAGAATCCATCCGACAATGGGAACCTCCTTAAGAGATTCTGACGTTTTTCCTATGACATCCTTGAATCCGTTCACGGTTTTGATAATTCCGCTATATGCGTTATACAATCCACCGGATGAAATCTGCTGCAAGCCTCCCAACAAATTTTCCATGCTTGCTTTCAGTCTGGTGGCGGTATCAGTCACATTACGCTGGGCCTGATTGGCGATATCAGTCTGTGTCTTCACATTGGCGGATGCAATGTCAGCATTCTGCCGTGCTGTTTCAAGAGCGTTTGCTGCGGCTTGTTTCTCACTTTCCGTTCCGCCCTTCTGCGCTTTGGTGTAATCATCCTGTGATTTCTTTAGTTTTTCCAAAGCAGCTGTTTCGATCCCTATGGCACTGATACGATTCTGTTCTGCTATTTGATAGGCTTTTACATCCTCTCCAAGTTTCTTGAAGTTGACTCCACTTGTACCACCCAAAGACTTTTCCATCTGGCTGATGGCGTCAATCAATGATTTCTGGCTTGCCTGATCGGAGTTCTTGAACTTGTCAGTCCGTACATATTTTTTCGCTTCGTCCAAGGCGGGCTTTATCATGTCGGAAAACATGGAACCAAACTCACCGAACACAGTAACCCAATCTATATTGGCTTTTATGGCTTCTGTTTCCTTGTTCTGTATGGCAACATCACGTTGTTTCTCCAGTAACTTTACTTGTGCACTATTAACACCGTTTTCTTCCTGTGCTTTCCTTATTTTTTCCGCATACTCTTGGGCGATAGCCAATTTCTGCTGCTGGAACGTGCCATATTCTTTCAAGTAGTCGTTCAAAGCCTGTTGTTCGGCTTTCAGCTGTCCTTCAGTTACATCGGAAATATCTTTATCCCTCATACTTTCGGCATTGGTATAAGCTTCTGAAATTTTCTGTGCCTGCTTGTCGGTCAGCTTACCGTTACCGGCTTTGCTCCATTCTTCCTCCTGTTTTCTTATCGCATCAATCTGTTTCTGGTAATCAAGGTCAATCTGTTTCAACTTCTTTTCCGTGCCTTCTCTCATTAGGTTGATTTCATCCTGTTGGTTCTGACGTCGGAGTGAAAGAAGTTGCCCGTCCAGCTTTTCCTGATTTTCCTTTTGCTTCTTTGCTAGATTTTCCTGTCTGGTCAGTGCGCTTCCGGTTACTCCGCCCAGCTCCTTGTATGCCTTTTCGGATGCCTCCATCTTATCTTTGGCTTCTTTCACCTGTTTCGATGTAGCCGTCTGATCTTTGATTAATGCCTCATACACTTTTTTCGCTTTCTCCCATTCGGCTTTGGCATTTGCCAAATCCTCCTGATATGTAGTTTCCTTTATTTCCTGTTTGTCCTCAACTTCCAATTGGGTATTGATTTCTGACAAGACATCTTTTCTTGCGTTTGCCAATTCATTCTTCAGGTCTTCGATACGCTGTGCCTGAACCTTCATTTCGGAACGGTTGTTCTCTTTCCTTGCCAGATTATAAGCCCATTCTGCACTTTTTATTTGTTGTTCCAAAGATTCGACTATAGCCTGTTTTGACAGTGTTCTGGATTTTACAACTTCTTCATTATATGCCTTCCAAAAACCAGTCAAATCCTGTATATGGCCTTTCTCATCAACATATTTCCTAAAGAGTGCTGGGTATAGTTCCTCAATATCTTTTAAAGCTTTAAGTTTAGTGGTCTCGGCTTCCACCTCGCTATTAATGGTGCTAACAAGACCTTCCAAAGTACGTTTCCGATCTTCTTCGTCCGTGTTGAGTTTTTCTATTTTCTTGTTGTACGAGTCCAAAGCACGTTCAGCAGATGTTGTGCTGTCGGATAATGCCCACATGGCAGCTCCAAGCCCTACAACCGCCGTTGCCAACAACACATAAGGATTGGTAAGCATTGCAGCGTTTAAAGCTAACTGCGCTTTTCGTGCCAATAAACGGGCATTGGTAAGTCCAATCTCCACAAGAGTATGTTTACTTTCGGCAGC
>OMGL01001680.1_pt1 | contig 12908 bp, 10 predicted proteins | sample 1645831 | NCBI WGS metagenome assembly OMGL01 (sample SAMN00849301, study PRJEB25192) | human gut metagenome | reverse complement strand
CCAAATTGTACGAGACGTGAACGCAGTTTATCCAGCACGAGCTTTACTCCCTGATATCTATAGTCCTGCTATTTTGCCATATCCGACGCATAACATAGCGGCGTAAATCAACAAACCGTCGTCCGGACAACCTCATTATTGGTGCCATCAATACGCCATTAGCTGCCTTAAATCAAAAATTGTCGCGTATGGGTTAATTAAAATCCCAGCTCGTTAACATTTTTGCGATCGACAACATCAGGATAAATTATGGAGCTGCTCTGCCCTGCCGGAAACCTTCCGGCGCTTAAGGCGGCCATCGAAAATGGGGCCGATGCGGTCTATATCGGGCTGAAAGATGACACCAATGCCCGCCATTTTGCTGGCCTCAACTTTACGGAGAAAAAGCTTCAGGAAGCCGTTAACTTCGTTCACCAGCACCGCCGCAAGCTGCATATCGCCATCAATACCTTTGCTCATCCTGACGGCTACGCCCGCTGGCAGCGCGCGGTGGATATGGCGGCACAGCTGGGTGCCGATGCGCTGATTCTGGCCGACCTCGCCATGCTTGAGTATGCGGCAGAACACTATCCCCATATTGAGCGCCACGTCTCTGTTCAGGCATCTGCCACCAACGAAGAGGCCGTGCGTTTTTATCACCGAAACTTTGACGTGGCCCGCGTGGTGCTGCCGCGCGTACTCTCTATTCATCAGGTTAAGCAACTCGCACGCGTCACGCCAGTGCCGCTGGAAGTTTTTGCCTTTGGTAGCCTGTGCATTATGGCCGAAGGCCGTTGCTATCTTTCCTCGTATTTAACCGGCGAGTCGCCAAATACCGTCGGGGCCTGCTCCCCTGCCCGCTTCGTTCGCTGGCAGCAAACGCCGCAGGGGCTGGAATCTCGCCTGAATGAGGTGCTGATTGACCGCTATCAGGACGGTGAAAACGCCGGTTATCCCACCCTGTGTAAAGGCCGCTATCTGGTGGACGGCGAGCGTTACCACGCGCTGGAAGAGCCCACCAGCCTTAACACGCTGGAGCTGCTGCCGGAACTGCTGGCGGCCAATATCGCCTCGGTGAAAATTGAAGGTCGCCAGCGCAGCCCGGCGTACGTGAGCCAGGTGGCGAAAGTGTGGCGTCAGGCTATCGACCGCTGCATGGCGGACCCGCAGAACTACGCGCCGCAGCTGGCCTGGATGGAGACGCTCGGATCGATGTCCGAAGGCACGCAAACCACGCTGGGCGCGTATCACCGTAAATGGCAGTGAGAAAATCATGAAATATTCATTAGGGCCGGTGCTTTACTACTGGCCAAAAGAGACGCTGGAAGATTTTTACCAACAGGCCGCCACCAGCAGCGCCGATGTGATTTACCTCGGCGAAGCGGTGTGCAGCAAACGCCGGGCGACGAAAGTGGGCGACTGGCTGGAGATGGCGAAAAGCCTGGCGGGAAGCGGCAAACAGGTGGTGCTTTCCACGCTCGCGCTGGTGCAGGCCTCTTCTGATCTGGGCGAGCTGAAACGCTACGTTGAGAACGGCGATTTCCTGCTGGAAGCGAGCGATCTCGGCGTGGTGAACATGTGTGCCGAGCGCAAGCTGCCGTTTGTCGCGGGTCATGCCCTGAACTGCTACAACGCGGTGACCCTGCGCCTGCTGCTCAAACAGGGGATGACGCGCTGGTGCATGCCGGTGGAACTCTCCCGCGACTGGCTGGCAAACCTGCTCACGCAGTGTGAAGAGCTGGGCATTCGCAACAAGTTTGAAGTGGAAGTGCTGAGCTACGGACATCTGCCGCTGGCCTATTCCGCCCGCTGCTTTACCGCACGCTCGGAAGACCGTCCGAAAGACGAGTGCGAAACCTGCTGCATTAAGTATCCGAACGGGCGCAGCATGCTGTCCCAGGAGAATCAGCAGGTGTTTGTTCTCAACGGTATTCAGACCATGAGCGGCTATGTCTATAACCTGGGCAACGAGCTGGCGTCGATGGACGGGCTGGTAGATATGGTGCGCCTGTCGCCGCTGGATACCGGCGTGTTCGCGATGCTGGACGCCTTCCGCGCTAACGAAAACGGCGCTGCTCCGCTGCCGCTGAAGGCAAACAGCGACTGTAACGGCTACTGGAAGCGTCTGGCCGGGCTGGAACTGCAGGCCTAAAAAAGGCTCACTTTGTTAACAACGGTTATCATTTTTTAATGCAGTATTAAAGATTCACCGTCGACAAAGTGAGCTGTTATGACTGACAAAACCCTTCCGTTTTCGGTGCTGGATCTGGCGCCTATCCCACAAGGCTCCTCGGCGAGAGAAGCCTTTTCGCACTCTCTGGATCTGGCTCAGCTGGCCGAAAAGCGTGGCTATCACCGCTACTGGCTGGCCGAACACCACAATATGGTGGGCATTGCCAGCGCCGCTACCTCAGTACTGATTGGTTATCTGGCGGCAAATACCACCACGCTGCACCTGGGCTCCGGCGGCGTGATGCTGCCGAACCACGCCCCGCTGGTGATCGCCGAGCAGTTCGGCACGCTGAATACCCTGTATCCGGGCCGTATCGATTTAGGGCTTGGCCGTGCGCCGGGCAGCGATCAGCCGACCATGCGTGCCCTGCGTCGCCATATGAGCGGCGATATTGATAACTTCCCGCGCGACGTGGCCGAACTGGTGGACTGGTTCGACGCGCGTGACCCGAACCCGCACGTGCGCCCGGTACCGGGTTACGGCGAGAAGATCCCGGTATGGCTGTTGGGCTCAAGCCTCTACAGCGCGCAGCTTGCCGCCCAGCTGGGGCTGCCGTTTGCGTTTGCCTCCCATTTCGCGCCGGATATGCTGCATCAGGCGCTGCATCTTTACCGTACGCACTTCAAACCGTCCGAGCGTCTGGAGAAACCGTACGCGATGGTCTGTATCAACATTATTGCCGCCGACAGCAATCGCGACGCGGAATTCCTGTTCACCTCCATGCAGCAGGCGTTTGTGAAGCTGCGTCGCGGTGAGACGGGCCAGCTTCCGCCGCCGGTGGAGAATATGCATCAACTGTGGTCAGCTTCAGAGCAGTATGGCGTACAGCAGGCGCTGAGCATGTCGCTGGTAGGCGATAAAGCGAAAGTGCGTCACGGGCTGGAAGCAGTGCTGCGCGAAACGCAGGCGGATGAAATTATGGTTAACGGTCAGATTTTCGATCACCAGGCACGTTTGCATTCGTTTGATTTGGCCATGCAGGTGAAAGAGGAGCTGGTGGGGTAGCCTTTTTGCCAGGTGGCGCTTCGCTTACCTGGCCTACGGGGACGCGTAGGCCGGATAAGGCGTAGCCGCCATCCGGCACAAAATGTTTACTGGTACACCGGCAACAGATTAAAACTCGACAGCACGTGTACCAGGGCATTGCCCGCGCCAAACACCAGGATCAGCGCAATCATCGGCTTGCCGCCCCAGACGCGGAATTTCGGGCTGCCGAAGCGTTTACGTGATTTGCGGGCCAACAGCGCCGGCACAATTGCCGCCCAGATGGTTGCCGCCAGTCCGGCATAGCCAATGGCGTACAGAAAGCCGTTCGGCCACAGCAGGCCGCCCACAATCGGCGGCAGGAAGGTCAGCAGCGCGGTTTTGAAGCGGCCCATCGCAGAGTCATCAAAGCCAAACAGATCCGCCAGGTAGTCAAACAGGCCCAGCGTCACGCCGAGGAAAGAGCTCGCCACCGCGAAGTTAGAGAAGATCACCAGCAGTAAATCCAGGCTGCGGCTGTTCAGCACGCCGCTCAGGGCCTGCACCAGCACATCAATGTTACCGCCCTTCTGCGCAATACCGATAAACTCCGGGCGCGGGATATTGCCCATCGTCCCGAGCAGCCAGATGACGTACAGCGCCAGCGCCAGCAGCGTGCCGTAGACCAGACACTTCACAATGGTGCGCGGATCTTTGCCGTAGTACTTCATCAGGCTCGGCACGTTACCGTGGTAGCCAAACGACGCCAGGCAGAACGGCAGGGTCATCAGCAGGTACGGCGTATAGGAGGTATTCACTTCGGCAACGTTAAAGAGCGTGGCAGGCGTCACGTGCCCCAGCAGGCTGCCGAAGGTGAGGAAGAAGGTGATGACCTTCGCGCCCAGCACGATCGCCGTCATCCGGCTCACCGCTTTGGTACTCATCCAGACGATAAACGCCACGCCCAGCGCAAAGCACAGCCCGGCCAGACGCGCCGGTACGTTCAGCGACATCTCCGAGAAGGTGTGATGCAGAATCGAACCGCTTGCCGAGATATACGCGTAGGTCAGGATATAGAGCACAAACGCGATGGACAGCCCGTTCACCAGGTTCCAGCCTTTGCCCAGCAGGTCTTTGGTGATGGTGTCGAAGCTCGCGCCAATGCGGTAGTTCAGGTTGGCTTCGAGGATCATTAGCCCGGAATGGAGCATACAGAACCAGGTAAAGACCAGCGCGGCCAGCGACCAGAAGAACCACGCACCGGACATGACCACGGGCAGGGAGAACATCCCGGCACCTATAATGGTTCCGCCGATGATCACCACGCCGCCAAGCAGCGAAGGTGACGTTTGGGTGGTGGTTAGTGTCGCCATACAGCCTTTTCTCCAGTCAATCATGCGGTTCTGCATTTTAATGTGACGCACTGTACCAGTACAAGAGTACAAAGGGAATAAAAAAAGCCCCGATAGCATGTATCGGGGCTGTATATTTTACTTTACGTCAGAAGCGTAAGGCTTACGCGTCACCGAAACGACGACGGCTGGTGCCTTCTTCACGACGCGGGCCACGGCTTTCACGGCGCTCGCCGGAGAAACGACGACCTTCACCACCGCGACCTTCGCTGCGACCGCCTTCACGACGCTCGCCGCTGAAACCACGACCTTCGCCACGACGCTCACCGCTGAAACGGCCACCGCCACGACGCTCACCACCGGTGTGCGGAACTGCATCGCCAACCAGCTGCATGTTCATCGGCTTGTTCAGGATGCGGGTACGCGTAAAGTGCTGCAGTACTTCACCCGGCATGCCTTTCGGCAGCTCGATGGTAGAGTGGGATGCGAACAGCTTGATGTTACCAATGTAACGGCTGCTGATGTCGCCTTCGTTAGCGATAGCGCCAACGATGTGACGAACTTCAACACCATCATCACGGCCCACTTCAATGCGGTACAGTTCCATATCGCCTGCGTCGCGACGTTCACGACGAGGACGGTCTTCACCACCACGCTCTGGACGGTCACCACGTGGGCCACGATCGTTACGGTCGCCACGACGTTCGAAGCGGTCGTCACGGTCACGGAATTCACGCTTAGGACGCATCGGTGCATCTGGTGGCACGATCAGGCTACGTTCGCCCTGAGCCATTTTCAGCAGAGCTGCAGCCAGGGTTTCCATGTCCAGCTCTTCGCCTTCAGCAACAGGCTGAATCTGCGACAGCAGCGCACGGTACTGATCCAGATCGCTGCTTTCCAGCTGCTGCTGTACTTTGGCGGCGAATTTTTCCAGACGGCGTTTGCCCAGCAGCTCTGCGTTTGGCAGGTCCGCTTCTGGAATGGTCAGCTTCATGGTGCGTTCGATGTTACGCAGCAGACGACGCTCGCGGTTCTCAACGAACAGCAGCGCACGGCCAGCACGACCCGCACGACCGGTACGGCCGATACGGTGAACGTAAGACTCGGAATCCATCGGGATGTCGTAGTTAACAACCAGGCTGATACGCTCAACGTCCAGACCACGTGCTGCCACGTCGGTTGCAATCAGGATATCCAGACGACCGTCTTTCAGACGCTCCAGAGTCTGCTCACGCAGGGCCTGGTTCATGTCGCCGTTCAGCGCTGCGCTGTTGTAGCCGCTACGCTCCAGGGCTTCAGCCACTTCCAGGGTCGCATTTTTGGTACGAACGAAGATAATCGCCGCATCAAAATCTTCCGCTTCCAGGAAACGTACCAGCGCTTCGTTTTTACGCATGCCGTATACAGACCAGTAGCTCTGGCTGATGTCCGGGCGAGTGGTTACGCTGGACTGAATACGCACTTCCTGAGGTTCTTTCATGAAGCGTTTGGTGATACGACGAATCGCTTCCGGCATGGTGGCAGAGAACAGCGCGGTCTGATGACCGTCCGGGATCTGCGCCATGATGGTTTCAACGTCTTCGATGAAGCCCATACGCAGCATTTCATCTGCTTCATCCAGTACCAGACCGCTCAGTTTAGAGAGGTCCAGGGTACCGCGCTTCAGGTGATCCAGCAGACGGCCCGGCGTACCGACAACAATCTGTGGGCCCTGGCGCAGGGCGCGTAACTGCACGTCATAACGCTGGCCGCCGTACAGGGCAACCACGTTTACGCCGCGCATATGTTTAGAGAATTCCGTCATGGCTTCTGCAACCTGAACAGCCAGTTCACGAGTTGGAGCCAGAACGAGGATCTGCGGTGCACGCAGGTCCGGATCAATGTTGTTCAGCAGCGGCAGCGAGAACGCTGCAGTTTTACCGCTACCAGTCTGGGCCATGCCCAGCACGTCACGACCAGAAAGCAGGTGTGGGATACACTCAGCCTGGATCGGAGATGGTTTTTCGTAACCCAGATCGTTAAGGGCTTCAAGGATAGGAGCCTTCAGGCCCAGATCTGCAAAAGTGGTTTCGAATTCAGCCATGTAGTACGAGTGCCTCAATGTCAATGGCGGCCAGTCTACTTAGCTCATCGTGAAAATGATTAGCAATTTTCATTGAAAAGTGTGAACCGGCTCAAAGTAGGTGTATTGACGAACAACAACGCCCTCACCAGTTAAGGTGATGGCAATCAAAAGATTACGGGCTGATGTTTATGTCGTCAGCTATTGCTGGTCCGATTCTGCCAGGTCGTCTTGCTCCTGGCCCAAGAGCGATAATTCCAACAATGCATAACGGTGCTCAACGAAGTTGTGTACGTTGTTAGCGACCGCTAATTTGAACAGTGCCGTAGCGCTGTCCTTATCCCCCAGACTTAGGTAGTACTTACCTAAATAGAAGTTGGTTTCACTGAGATGCTCAGCGAGCGAGGTGTTATCCGTTGCGTCCGCCTTGAGGCGTTCCATCAGCGTTGCTTCGCTAATGTTGCCCAGGTAGAACTCGACAATGTTCCATCCCCACTGTTCCTTGTCCGATTTATCGAAGCGCTGTTTCAGTGCCTCTTTTGCCTGCTTCTCATCGAGCTTCCGCTCAACGATGTAAAGCCACAAGCTACGGAAAGGATCATTAGGATCGTCTTGATAAAACGCCAGCAGATCATCTTGCGCTAACTTGTCACGACCGCCGTAATACAATGCGATACCGCGATTCAAGTGCGCGTAGTTGTAAGTTGGATCAAGCTCAAGTACAGAATCAAACGCTTCATAGGCAGCATCAAAATTGCCTGCCTGCGTTAAATAAATGCCTAAGTAATTGAATACTTCAGGCATATCAGGTCGGATAGCCAGCGCTTGTGAAAAATCATTTCGCGCCAATGCCCTCAGACCGAGACTATCATACAACACTCCGCGCTCATATAAAAGCTGTGCGCGTTCGTCATCGGTTAAAGCCCGACTGGCAAGTATTTGTTCCATGCGTGCCAGGATCACTTCCTGCTGCAAAGTCGGTTGCAATGGCACTGCGAGGACTTCGCTCTTACGCCAGGCAGAGTTGCTGCATCCTGCCAGCGTTAAAGCTGTCGCAACGAAACACCAGCGCAAAAAAGGCTTCATTTCCCACTCCCGAAGACAACTATTGGATGAACGTCCTGTCCCCCGGCGGCTTAACAAGGCGTCCTGCCTGATAATAGGCCCTCCGCAAAGCGGAGGGCAAATGGCAACTTACTCGCCTTGCTGTTCTGCTGCCTGTGCTTCTGGCGCAGCAGCTGGCTGAGACTGCTCGGTTGCTTCTTTAATGCTCAGACGGATACGGCCCTGGCGATCGACTTCCAGAACTTTAACCGGCACTTCCTGACCCATCTGCAGGTAATCGGTCACTTTCTCAACGCGCTTGTCAGCGATCTGAGAGATGTGAACCAGACCTTCTTTACCGCCACCGATGGCAACGAACGCACCAAAGTCAACGATACGGGTCACTTTACCTGCATAGACGCGGCCCACTTCGATTTCTGCAGTGATTTCTTCGATGCGACGGATCGCGAATTTCGCTTTCTCGCCGTCGGTTGCTGCGATCTTCACAGTACCGTCATCTTCGATTTCGATCGTGGTGCCGGTCTCTTCGGTCAATGCACGGATAACGGAACCGCCCTTACCGATAACATCTTTGATCTTGTCTGGATTGATCTTGATGGTGTGAATACGCGGTGCGAATTCAGAGATATCACCGCGTGGCGCGTTGATAGCCTGTTCCATCACGCCCAGGATGTGCAGACGTGCACCTTTAGCCTGGTTCAGCGCAACCTGCATGATCTCTTTGGTGATACCTTCAATTTTGATATCCATCTGCAGCGCAGAGATACCGTCGCGGGAACCCGCCACTTTGAAGTCCATATCGCCAAGGTGGTCTTCGTCGCCCAGAATGTCAGACAGAACAACATAGTTGTCGCCTTCTTTCACCAGGCCCATTGCGATACCCGCAACGGCGGCTTTGATTGGCACGCCTGCATCCATCAGCGCCAGAGAGGCACCGCACACGGAAGCCATGGAAGAAGAACCGTTGGATTCGGTGATTTCAGACACCACACGTACGGTGTACGGGAATTTGTCTGCTTCTGGCATGACTGCCAGCACGCCGCGCTTCGCCAGACGACCGTGACCAATTTCACGACGCTTCGGTGAGCCAACCATGCCGGTTTCACCTACGGAGTACGGAGGGAAGTTGTAGTGGAACAGGAAGCTGTCAGTGCGCTCGCCCATCAGTTCGTCGATGATCTGCGCGTCACGGGCTGTACCCAGGGTCGCGGTAACCAGCGCCTGCGTTTCACCACGGGTGAACAGCGCAGAACCGTGAGTACGTGGCAGCACGCCAGTACGCACATCCAGACCACGGATCATGTCTTTTTCACGGCCATCGATACGCGGCTCGCCAGCCAGAACGCGGCTACGAACAACGTTTTTCTCGATAGCGTGCAGGATTTCGCCAATTTCGTTAGCGTCCAGCGTTTCGTCTTCGGCAACCAGGGTCGCGGTTACTTCAGATTTGATCACATCAACCTGAGCGTAACGCTCCTGTTTGTCGGTGATGCGGTATGCATCGCTCAGACGAGATTCTGCCAGTGCAGCAACGCGTGCGTTCAGCGCGTCGTTGGCCGCTTCTGGCTGCCAGTCCCAACGTGGTTTACCGGCTTCTTTCACCAAGTCGTTGATGTTCTGGATAACAACCTGCTGCTGGTCATGGCCGAAGACCACAGCGCCCAGCATCTGATCTTCGCTCAGCAGTTCAGCTTCGGATTCAACCATCAGCACAGCGGCTTCGGTACCCGCAACCACCAGGTCCAGCTTACTTTCTTTCAGCTCTTCCTGAGTTGGGTTCAGCACGTACTGGTCGTTGATGTAACCCACGCGCGCGGCACCGATTGGACCATTGAATGGAATACCAGACAGTGACAGGGCTGCGGACGCACCGATCATCGCTACGATGTCCGGGTTAACCTGTGGGTTAACGGAAACAACGGTCGCGATAACCTGCACTTCGTTGACGAAGCCTTCCGGGAACAGCGGGCGAACCGGGCGGTCAATCAGACGCGCGATCAGGGTTTCGCCTTCGCTTGGACGGCCTTCACGACGGAAGAAACCACCCGGGATTTTACCGGCAGCGTAGGTACGCTCCTGGTAGTTAACGGTCAGCGGGAAGAAGTCCTGACCTGGTTTAGCTTTTTTCTGGCCCACAACGGTAACGAATACCGCGGTGTCATCCATGCTTACCATAACGGCAGCAGTCGCCTGACGTGCCATCATGCCGGTTTCCAGCGTGACGGTATGTTGACCATACTGGAATTTACGAACGATCGGATTCAGCAAAGTTCTGTCCTTTCTTAAATGTTTGACAGCACACCACCGGTGTGCTGTCGATTTGACCCGACCTTCTTCGCATCCTCGCGACTAATGACAACCAACACCCCCCTGGGTGAAGCCTCTCATTAGCCGCGCGAACCTCTGCAATGAAGATCATTTATAGCAACAATACAATAGTTTCCAGTGAATTGCTGCCGTCTGCTTGAAAAAAGGGGCCATCAGGCCCCCTTTTCTGAAACTCGCAAGACTTAGCGACGCAGACCCAGACGCTCGATCAGCGCGGTGTAGCGTGCAACATCTTTACGTTTCAGGTAGTCGAGCAGTTTACGACGCTGAGAAACCATACGCAGCAGACCACGACGGCTGTGGTGATCTTTTTTGTGCTCTGCAAAGTGACCCTGCAGGTGGTTAATCTGTGCAGTCAGCAGTGCAACCTGAACTTCGGTAGAACCGCTGTCGTTAGTACCACGACCAAACTCAGAAACGATTTTAGCTTTAGCTTCAACGCTTAGAGACATTTTCAAACTCCAAAGTATAAAGAATGTAAGGATGCCGATCTCTAATTCAGCAATCCCATGTACGCCCCGCAGATTGTTAAACAATTTACCAGGCGTTAAGCGGCGATATTCTACTCGTCTCCCCTGCTTATCGCAAGGTGAGCCGTTATTACCGTCACGCGTCGACCGGATATTCGACGACCAGACGACGCGGCGCAACGCGCCCTTCGCCATCCATTTCGCCCATGCCGATGAATTTCCCTTCGTCACCTTCGGTCACACGTACCAGGCCTTCCAGCGGCGCATCTGACGTACGAACCGGGTTGCCGTTCTTAAAGTAAACGGACGATGTTAAAGGAAGATTAACAACCGGGAAGTCCGCAGCCGGACTGTCCATCGGCATCAGCAACGGATCCAGCAAATCTGCCGGCGCGATCCCCTGCGCTTCAGCCTGTTCAACCAGCTCGCGCAGATGTTCCATGGTCACCATTCGCTCCACCGGGTACTTGCTCACCGCAAGGCGACGCAGGTAAATCACATGCGCGCCGCAGCCCAGCTTTTCACCGAGGTCATCAATGATGGTGCGAATATAGGTCCCTTTCGAACAGTGTACTTCCAGCTCCAGCTCATCACCTTCGTGGCGAATAAAGAGCAGCTCATAAACGGTAATCGGACGGGCTTCACGCGGGACGTCAATGCCCTGGCGCGCATATTCGTAGAGTTTTTTGCCCTGATACTTTAGCGCCGAATACATCGACGGCACCTGCATCGTCTCCCCACGGAAGCTCTCCAGCGCCGCATCAAGCTGCTCCGCACTGAAGGTCACCGGACGCTCTTCCACGACCTGACCATCCGCGTCGGAGGTATCCGTACGCTGGCCCAGCTTAGCGATAACGCGGTAACGCTTATCGGAGTCGAGCAGATACTGGGAAAACTTTGTCGCCTCTCCCAGGCAGATCGGCAGCATGCCGGTTGCCAGCGGATCGAGCGCGCCGGTGTGGCCCGCTCGGTTGGCGTTAAAAATACGCTTCACTTTTTGCAGCACGTCGTTGCTGGAAGCGCCCTGGGGTTTATCCAGCAGCAGCACACCATGCACGTCGCGACCACGACGACGAGGACGACTCATCAGTCCTCCTTGCTGTCGTCCGCCGGGTTAACACGACGCTCATCGTCATGTTTAACCACGCTGGTCACCAGGTTGGACATACGCATACCTTCGACCAGCGAGTTGTCGTAGAAGAAGGTCAGTTCAGGCACGATACGCAGGCGCATCGCTTTGCCGAGCAGAGAGCGGATGAAACCAGAGGCTTCCTGCAGCGCTTTAATGCCGTTCTTCACTGCGGCTTCGTCCTGATCGTTCAGGAAGGTGACGAACACTTTTGCGTAGGCCAAATCGCGGGACATTTCCACACCGGAAACGGTGGTCATCATGCCGACGCGCGGGTCTTTGATTTCACGTTGCAGAATGAGTGCGATCTCTTTCTGCATTTCCTGCGCTACGCGCTGAGGGCGACCAAATTCTTTCGCCATAATAAATTCTCCAGACAAAAAAGGGGCTAAAGCCCCTTTTTGAAATTATTGCCGGGTGGCGCGAGGCGATCCCGGCTTACAATCGGAAATTAAGCGATGGTACGCTGAATTTCGATGATCTCGAACACTTCGATCATATCGCCAACGCGAACGTCGTTGTAGTTCTTCACGCCGATACCACATTCCATGCCGTTACGGACTTCGTTAACGTCATCTTTGAAGCGGCGCAGGGATTCCAGCTCGCCTTCATAGATAACCACGTTGTCACGCAGTACGCGGATTGGGTTGTGACGCTTGATGTTACCTTCGGTAACCATACAGCCCGCGATCGCACCGAATTTCGGTGATTTGAACACGTCACGTACTTCAGCCAGACCGATGATCTGCTGTTTCAGCTCAGGAGACAGCATACCGCTCATCGCTGCTTTCACTTCGTCGATCAGGTTATAGATGACGGAGTAGTAACGCAGATCCAGGCTTTCGGATTCAATGACTTTACGCGCAGAGGCATCCGCACGAACGTTGAAGCCAACCAGGATAGCGTTGGAGGCAGCAGCCAGGGTCGCGTCGGTTTCGGTGATACCACCTACGCCAGAACCGATGATCTTCACTTTCACTTCGTCGGTAGACAGTTTCAGCAAGGAGTCGGAGATCGCTTCCACAGAACCCTGAACGTCGGCTTTCAGAACGATGTTCACTTCGTGAACTTCGCCATCGGTCATGTTGGCAAACATGTTCTCGAGTTTAGATTTCTGCTGACGAGCCAGTTTAACTTCACGGAATTTGCCCTGACGATACAGTGCCACTTCACGCGCTTTCTTCTCGTCACGCACAACGGTCACTTCGTCACCAGCAGCCGGAACGCCGGACAGACCCAGGATTTCCACTGGAATGGACGGACCTGCTTCCAGCACTTCCTGACCCAGTTCGTTACGCATCGCACGAACGCGACCGTATTCGAAACC
>OMGL01001678.1_pt1 | contig 12929 bp, 10 predicted proteins | sample 1645831 | NCBI WGS metagenome assembly OMGL01 (sample SAMN00849301, study PRJEB25192) | human gut metagenome | reverse complement strand
CTCGCACTTATCTGTAATGATGACCTCAGATGCAGAAGCAAGTCTTTCAAAGAACATTACGCCCTGTGAGAATACTTCTGGCTGTGCAGTTTCAATATAAAGCTTTGCCTTTACAGACGGCGGAACGTTCATTTCACCACGGCAGTTTCTTATGCTCTTTATGCCTGCGATTATCTTCTCAAATGTTGCTTCTTCATCGGAAAATTCAAGCTTTTCGTCATATACAGGGTAATCCTGAACCATAATAGCTGTGCCGTCATTTACGAGAGCCTGCCAGATCTCCTCGGTGATATAAGGCATGAATGGGTGGAGCATTTTAAGCATTCCTTTCATTACCCACACGAGAACTGCCTGTGCGGTAGCCTCTGTTTCACCGCCTGCGGCTATTCTTGGCTTTGTAAGTTCGATATACCAATCGCAATAGATATCCCAGATAAAGTCATAAAGCTTTGAAACTGCTACGCCAAGCTCGAACTTATCAAGATTATCGTTTACTTCCTTTGCAAGGGTATTGAACTTTGATATTACCCACTTATCCTCAACATTAAGGTTTTCAGGGAGCTTATCAGCCTTGAAATCGTCAGGAAGATTCATCATGATAAATCTTGCGGCGTTCCATATCTTATTGGCAAAGTTTCTTGAGGATTTTACCTTATCCTCGATAAATCTCATATCGTTTCCAGGTGCGTTGCCTGTTGCGAGCATAAATCTCAGGGCATCTGCGCCGTACTGGTCGATGATAACAAGCGGGTCGATACCGTTGCCGAGAGATTTTGACATTTTTCTGCCCTGTGAATCTCTAACAAGACCATGGATAAGAACAGTATCAAAAGGCTTCTGCTTCATGTTCTCCATGCCTGCAACTATCATTCTGGATACCCAGAATGGAATGATATCATAGCCTGTTACGAGAGTGTTTGTTGGATAGAAATACTCAAGCTCCTCTGTCTTGTCAGGCCAGCCGAGAGTTGAGAACGGCCACAGTGCTGATGAGAACCATGTATCGAGGGTATCAGGGTCCTGACGCATTTCCTTGCCGCACTTAGGACAGCAAGCGTGGTCTTCCTTTGTTACCACAGTTTCGCCGCAATCGTCGCAATAGAATGCCGGTATCTGATGACCCCACCAAAGCTGACGTGAGATACACCAATCTCTGATATCGTTCATCCAGTTAAGGTAGTTCTTCTCAAATCTTTCAGGAACGAACTTGATAGAGCCGTCCTCAACAGCCTTTATTGCAGGCTTTGCAAGCTCGTCCATTTTAACGAACCACTGAAGTGATACTCTTGGCTCGACAGTTGTTCCGCAGCGGTAGCAAGTACCTACGTTATGCTCGTGGTCTTCAACATAAGCAAGGAAGCCGCCCTTCTCAAGATCTTCAACTATCTTCTTTCTTGCTTCGTATCTGTCCATGCCTGCATACTCAGGATAATCGTCAACTATCTTTGCGTCCTCAGTAAGAACGTTGATAACAGGCAGGTTATGTCTTTTACCGACTTCAAAGTCGTTAGGGTCATGGGCAGGAGTTATCTTTACGACGCCTGTACCAAACTCCATATCAACATAGCTGTCGGCAACAACAGGTATCTCTCTGCCAACAAGCGGCAGTGTGAGTGTCTTGCCTACGATATCCTTATATCTTTCGTCCTTTGGATTTACTGCAACGGCAGTATCGCCGAGAAGTGTTTCAGGACGTGTTGTGGCAAGCTCTACATATCCGCTTCCGTCTGTAAGAGGATATTTCAGATGCCAGAAGTGACCAGCCTGATCTTCATACTCAACCTCTGCGTTTGAGATAGATGTACGGCAATGCGGGCACCAGTTTATTATTCTTTCGCCTCTATAGATAAGTCCCTTATTATAGTAGTTTATGAAAACTTCCTTTACAGCCTTTGAACAGCCCTCGTCCATTGTGAAACGCTCTCTGTCCCAATCGCAGGAAGAGCCGAGCTTTTTAAGCTGCTCAACTATTCTGCCGCCGTATTTCTTTTTCCAATCCCATGCTCTTTCAAGGAAACCGTCCCTGCCGATATCGTCCTTTGTAAGACCCTCTTTACGCATAGCTTCAACTATCTTTGCTTCTGTTGCGATAGAAGCGTGGTCTGTACCAGGTATCCACTCTGCGGCATATCCGCTCATTCTCTTCCAGCGGATAAGTATATCCTGCAAAGTTTCATCAAGGGCATGACCCATATGGAGCTGTCCTGTGATGTTCGGTGGTGGGATAACTATACAGTATGGCTCTTTCTTGGAATCAGGCTCAGCGTGGAAAAATCCGCCGTCAAGCCAATATTTGTAGATCTTATCTTCTACCTTATTAGGCTCATAAAGCTTTGAAAGCTCTTTTTTCATTATAAAACAATTCCTTTCGCAAATATTTTTTCTATCACAGTATCGTGGCAAGACCAAAAGGTGTTGCCTTTTTGCCGTCAGACTCGTGTCTTAGGCTGTCTGCGAAACGGAACTGTGAATTTCATTTGAAAGCTGAATTTGAGATCACACATTATATTCTTTCCTTTCCGCATGATATGGCATTACTGCACCTATTATAATATTATCTCACTTTTGCACCGAATTGTCAAGGGCTGATGACGGTATGGAACGAAAAAAGCAGAACAGCTTGAAACTGCTCTGCTGAGAGTGTTGAAAAAGACTTAAACAAGCGGAACGTTGAGGGCGCCGTCACCTACAACTTGCATAAAAACGAATTTACGCTTACAGCTTGAAATGAACGGGCATACCGTTTTTCATTGCTATTTTTACCTCGCCTTGGATAAGGGGCAGGAAGTATCTTACGGCTTCTGGTTTTACGTCATTGCCGTCTTCGCTTATCCACCGAGCAGGGAAGAATTTTTCCTTATTTGCAGCATCGTGTGCGTCAACGCTGTCAACGGTCACAACATAAGGCACGTCGCTGATACGCTTGAATATCATCATTTTACCTGTTTTCCCTGCAAGAGCCGCTCTTACGCCTGCTGAGCCTATTTCCTCGGCTTCGTCTATATCCGTCTTTGAGCAGATATGAGAAGAACATCTCTGCATAACGTTAAGCTCAATAGAACGGACTTTACAGCCAATATTCTCTTTAACGAGCTGTTCAAGGGTCTTTCCTATGCCGGAGAGATATTCGTGACCGAAATTATCCACAACCCTCGGCTTATTTTCCTCGCCCTTAAGCTTTACGCCCTCTGAAACAGCGATGATAACGGCTTTGTGCTTTGCCATTTGATTTCTTACGTCCTCCAGGAACTTTTCGGCGGTGAAGTTATTTTCAGGGAGATAGATAAGGTGAGGGGCTATCTCGTCATTTGCTCTGAGAACGCAGGTGGAAGCTGTGAGCCAGCCTGCGTGTCTGCCCATTATCTCAACGATAGTGACGGACTCAATAGAATAAACCGAGCTGTCACGGATTATCTCCTGAACCGTTGCAGCAACATACTTTGCGGCAGAGCCGAAGCCTGGTGTATGGTCTGTTACAGGCAGGTCGTTATCTATAGTTTTTGGTATGCCTATAACTCTTATCTTTGAATTTCTTGCCGCAAGATAATCGGAAAGCTTTGCCACGGTATCCATAGAATCGTTTCCTCCGATATAAAAGAAAGCTTCTATCCTATGCTTTTCAAGGCAGTTCAAGATACGCTCATATGTTTCACCGCCCTCCTCAACATCAGGAAGTTTATAACGGCATGAGCCGAGAACTGTTGACGGTGTCTGTCTTAGAAGCTCCATGTCCTCGTTTGTTTTTATAACAAGCTTAAGATCTATGAGCTGGTCGTTTATGATACCCTCGATACCATTGAGCGAACCGAAAACGGCGTCTATCTGTGGTGTTTTCACAGCCTGTTTGAAAACTCCCACCAATGAGGCATTGATAGCGCAGGTAGGTCCTCCTGATTGTGCAACGGCAATATTCATTATCATCAATCTCCTTACAGCTTACTGAGAATATTAAAATTCTCATATTTGTTATTATTATAGCATATTATATATACAAATAAAAGGGTTATGAAAATTTATTAACATATTTTTTCCCTTTGTAACAAAACAAGCCTTCAATAAAACGTTATATCTATCCACTTTGATAATTTTCACATCTATTACATAAAAACGCCTCCCGTTTTACACCATATTGTTATAAAGTAAATGTAAATCGTAACCGAATTTTAATTGACAGAACAGCTTATATTCTGTATAATTAAAGATGTGGACACGAAATGTGTCGAACTTTAGTCAATGAACCGAAAGGAAGAATATAAATAATGCCTGACAACAGAAACAATAAAGGCTACTATCGTCCTGAACAGGATCGCAGACCGCAGGGTCAGAACAGACCTCAGCAGCAGGAAAGCTCCACTTGGCTCACTCCTACTGTAAAGGGAATAATAGCGATACTGCTGACTGTACTTGTGGTAGCCATAGTAATAATGATATTTGCAAAAACTCTTTTTGTGAACACCAACACCACTCCGAAAAAGACCGGTACGATAACTTCTACGGAATACATTCCGCCAAAGACCACCACCACTTCGGAAGAGCCGCAGAAAACATCTAAAAAGTCCAAAAAGGCCACTGAGCCTGACGAAAATCCATATGACGGTGATAAAGATGACAACGGTGACGCTGTTGGTGATATCCAGTGCATAAGTGCAGTTTATCTCCACCCACAGCCTACATCGAGCAGTGAAAATCTTCTCACTATCCCATCGGGTGCGACCTGCAAATACTACCGCAACGAAAACGGCTGGTATTATGTTGAGTATAATGGCACAAAGGGCTACGCATGGCAGACATTCTTCTCAACACCACCACAGTAATGTGTTTTACGATTTCTTAAATAACGCAGAAAGTGCAGCATGAAAATATGCTGCACTTTCTGTTTATATACGCAAAAAAGCGGAGGTGTTGTCCTCCGCTTGATGTAGCTTATCATACAGATAGAACGTGTTAAATAGCGGGCGAACGCTGTTCGCCCCTACACACAAATGCTACAATTAGAGATCTACCTTGTAATCCTCTGAGCCTACACCCTTTACAGTGTAGTAAGCAACGCCCTCTTCAGGCTTGATGTATACTGAAACTGTCTTTGGTGTTCTGTGACCCTTTGCCTTATAGTCAGCCTTTGCAGCAGCCACTACAGCTTCAACATTTATCTCTCCGCCTGCGAACTGAATGAATACCTCGTCCTTTATCTCAGCCTCAACTGCTTTCTTTACAGTTTCCTTCTTTGCCTTTGTTGCCTTTGCTGCGGTCTTTACTGCCTTTTCTGCCGTCTTGACAGCTTTCTTTGCTGTTTCCTTTACTGCTGCGCCTGTCTTTTCAGCGGCAGTCTTTACCTCAGCCTTGACTTCCTTTACAGCTTCTTCTGCCTTCTTGTCAGCGGCGATCTTCTTTTCAGCCATTGTAAAACCTCTCCTTTAAAAGTGTTACTAATTACTTATCCACAGCCTCTTTAAGAGCCTTGCCTGCCTTGAATGCAGGAACCTTCTTTGCAGGAACATGGATAGGCTTCTTTGTTGCAGGATTGATAGAATCCTTAGCTGCACGATCTCTTACCTCAAATGCACCAAAACCTACGATAGATACCTTTTCGCCCTTTACAAGTGCCTCTGTGATAGTTTCTGTTACAGCCGCAAGTGCCTGCTCTGCTTCCTTTTTAGAATAGCCGCCCTTTTCTGCTATTGCGGATATCAGATCATTTTTTGTCATTTTGAATCTACCTCCGTTATAATTTTTTACATTGTTTTCATGCTGTTATTATAACGTATTTGACCCCTATTGTCAATTAATTTGCCCGATTTTGCGTGCTTTCTTGCAATCTTTGTAGCTTTACATAAAAAAGAGGCATAGTCACCGCTTGATTTTTGTACTTATTCACACGTTGGAAATAGTATTTATAATTTAGCCATAATTAACTTTAGATCAGCATCATTATTTTTTTATAAACGCCTATTTTTCGTGCTCTGTAAAAATCACCCACAAAATATTCTTACATATATTTCATTTCAAAGTTCATTAAATATTTACATTCTTTTATATATTCTCTCATGCAACATAATTCATTTTTTCAATCCGTATTTTTCATAAAAAGCCTCAACATCGCTGTCGCTTTTCACAAGCTCGGGATACATTATCTCACGAGTGTTGCGGTTATAAAAGCCGATAGTTTTCTCGCCGGTACAGGTGCTTGACATTATTTTTATCTCCATTCCCCTGCACTCCTCAGGGACGGGCTTGACAGTTTTCTTTTTGAAAATTCCCACGGAAATTCCCCCTAATATTTTTTCAAACGTCTTATATAAGCGAAAGTGTAGTCCTCGCCTTTATCACGAAGCATTGTAAGAAGCTTCTCCAAAAGGTCTGATGTTTCAGGGTGGATGGCTCTTGTCTTTTTTGCTCTTAAAAAGTACGCAAGAGGTGCACCGTCGTCGTATTTGTCTTTCATATATATCTTGCTTGCGGCAACTCTGTCGCAGAACATTTCTTTCACATATTTAAGGGGCATTTTCACAGGGGTCATCAACTTAGTCCGCAGGTCATAGTCCGTCCAATATTCAAAGTGATGCTTATTTCTTCCCTTGTGATGCATCCAGCCGTAAGAAAATCCGTATTCTTCACGCTCTGCTTCATGGGGCGAACGTGTGCCTTGATAATATTTACAGCCCTTGAGAAACTCCTCCGGGGAATATTTTGAAAGGTCATGCCTCAGACCCTGCCACAAAATGCCTGCCTTATAGCAGTTTTTTATCACTCCGTGGCGATGTCTTGTAATGGTCTTGAAATGCTCCCATGCCTTTATCAAAACGCTCATCTCCTCTGCATTTCATCTTGTGACCTTATTATACTACTTTTGCTTTATTATTTCAACAGCCTGCGGTCATTTTCTGCTGCCGCAGATATCAAGCAGGGGACACTCGCTACAGCGTTCTCCCCTTGCCTTGCAGTATTCACGTCCGAACAGTACAAGGCGGTGACAGAAATCAGAGGATCTCTCAGGGGGAAGTATCTTTCTCAGATCCTCTTCCACCTTTGCAGGCTCTTTATTTTTTGTAAGCCCAAGTCTGCCGCATATCCTTATACAGTGGGTATCCGTTACCACCGCAGGCTTATGAAAAACATCTCCCATTACAAGATTTGCCGTCTTTCTGCCTATGCCTGCAAGGGTAGTGAGCTTTTCTATGGTATCAGGTATCTCACCGCCAAAGTTATCCATTATCTGTCTGCACATTGCTACGATAGAGCGAGCTTTTGTTTTATACAGACCGCATGGGCGTATTATCTCCTCGATATCAGCAACATCTGCGTTAGCAAAATCCTCAATGGTCTTATATTTTGCAAAAAGCTCTTTCGTGACGATATTCACCCTTGCGTCTGTACACTGTGCAGAAAGTCTGCCTGCTATCATAAGCTCGTGGGGCTTTTTATAGTCAAGGGAGCATATGCCCTCGGGGTAGACCTGCTCCAGCCTTTCCACTATCATTTGTGCACGTTCTTTCTTTGTCATCGGTACTGCTCCTTTGTTTATAAGTGCTTTATTACTTTATATTGTACACTTTTTTGCAGGATTCGTCAACCAAAATTTCATATCAGGGACGATATTCCAGCGGATTTGTGCGTTATATCGGCATAAAAATGCGTTTTGTCAATTTTGCGGGCTGAAACAGCTTTGGTCACAGTGAAATGATTTGTCGACATTTCACGGAAATTTTACACGAATTATGAATTTATAATCGTGATTTTACTTCACATTTCAAAAAAAGGCTATGATTTTTATACAATTTCAATAAAATTATGAAATTTTGCATTTTACTACTTGCAAATTGCAAAATAGTGTGCTATAATAAGTAGGTGATGTGCGGAATGAGTAAAAAAGCCGTGCACAAATTATAATTTATAAGATGGGAGTTTTAATAATGGCTTTGAACAATGCGTATCTTGAAAGCGTTTATGAGAAGGTTGAGAAGAGAAATCCCGGCGAAAAGGAATTCCTCCAGGCAGTATATGAGGTACTGGAAAGCCTCATTCCTGTTGTAGAAAAGAGACCTGACCTTGTTGAGGCAGGTATAATCGACAGAATAGTTGAGCCAGAAAGACAGATCATTTTCCGTGTTCCTTGGGTAGATGACAACGGCAAGGTACAGGTAAACAGAGGTTTCAGAGTTCAGTTCAACTCTGCTATAGGACCATACAAGGGCGGTATCAGACTTCACCCTTCAGTATGTGCATCAGTAATCAAGTTCCTCGGCTTCGAGCAGATCTTCAAGAACAGCCTTACAGGTCTTCCTATCGGCGGCGGTAAGGGTGGTTCAGACTTCGATCCTAAGGGCAAGTCTGACGGAGAAGTTATGAGATTCTGCCAGAGCTTCATGACAGAGCTTTGCAAGCATATTGGTGCTGACACAGACGTTCCAGCAGGTGATATTGGTGTAGGCGGCAGAGAGATCGGCTACCTGTTTGGCCAGTACAAGAGAATGACTGGTTTATATGAAGGCGTTTTAACTGGTAAGGGCTTAACCTTCGGTGGTTCTTTAGCAAGAACCCAGGCAACAGGATATGGCCTTGTATACATGTTAGACGAGATGTTAAAGCACAACGGCAAGGAGATCGCAGGAAAGACTGTTCTGGTTTCCGGTTCCGGTAATGTTGCTATCTACGCAGTTGAGAAGGCTCAGCAGTATGGTGCAAAGGTTGTAGCAATGAGCGATTCCAACGGCTATATCTACGATGCAGACGGCATCAAGTTAGATGTTGTTAAGGAGATCAAGGAAGTACGCAGAGGACGTATCAAAGAGTACGCAGATGCTGTTCCTACCGCTGTTTATACAGAAGGCAAGGGCATCTGGACCATTCCTTGCGATATCGCACTTCCATGCGCAACCCAGAACGAGCTGAACTTAGATGATGCTAAGGCTCTTTTAGCAAATGGCTGCTTCGCAGTTGCTGAAGGTGCTAACATGCCTTCCACAAGAGAAGCTACTGACCTGTTCGTTGAGAAGAAGATCTTGTTCATGCCTGGTAAGGCAGCTAACGCTGGTGGCGTTGCTACTTCCGGTCTGGAGCAGAGCCAGAACTCCTTAAGACTGTCCTGGACCTTTGAAGAAGTTGATGAGAGACTGCACAAGATCATGATCGACATCTTCGCAAAGGCAGCAGATGCAGCTGAAAGATACGGAGTACCTGGAAACTATGTAGCAGGTGCAAATATTGCCGGATTTGAGAAGGTAGTAGAAGCTATGATCGCTCAGGGTATTGTCTAAAAAATAAAGTAATTTAAAATTCCAGATCCTGCACATGGCTATAAACAGTCTGTGTGCAGGATCTTTTTGTTATCATGCATATGTTTTCGGAAAGGTTTTACTATGGAGATCAGTTTACTTTTGATGCAGCAGATCACAGAGTTGTTTTTAATGATATTTATGGGCTATGTGATCGTAAAGGCAAGGCTTTTGAAGGGAGAGGACAGCAAGGTTATTTCAAAGATCGTGCTGTATCTGATCATTCCCTGCGTTATCATCAATGCGTTCCAGGTGGATTATACCAGTGAGAAGGTACAGGGCCTTTTACTGGCCTTCGCAGCCTCTGTAATGCTTCAGGTGCTATTACTTATCATTGTATGGGGCGCAGGTCGTTTAATGGGCTTAAATGAGGTTGAAAAGGCATCTGTGTATTATTCCAATGCAGGAAATCTGATCATGCCCATCGTGACCTTTGTCCTGGGGCAGGAATGGGTACTGTATGGCTGCGTGTTTATGAGTGTGCAGATCGTGTTTGTGTGGAGTCATGGAAAATGGGTCTTAAGCAGGCAGAGTAAGATCGACTGGAAAAAGATATTGTTAAATATTAATATGGTCGCTGTATTTGCAGGCGTGTTCCTGTTTTTCACAAAGATCCGCCTGCCCCAGATCTTAAACCAGACTTTTGGCTCTGTGGGAAGCATGATCGGACCGGCCAGCATGATGGTAACGGGAATGCTGATCGCAGAGATGAGCCTGAAAGATATTTTTACAAATGGAAGAGTTTATTTTATTACATTTTTAAGGCTGATCGCAGTACCGGCGGTGGCGTTGCTCCTTTTAAAGGTCAGTGGTCTTGTAAATGGAAGTCCTGACGGAAAGAAATTGCTGCTGATCGTATTTCTGGCAGTGATCACACCCTCTGCTTCAACGATCACCCAGATGTGCCAGGTATATGGAAACGACTCCCAATATGCCAGCGCTATCAATGTTATGACTACATTGTTTTCTATTGTGACGATGCCGCTTATGGTGCTTTTGTTCCAGATGATACTTTAACAAAACGAAAAGACCAGGTACTGGGGATACCTGGTCTTTTCTGTATACATATGTGTATAAAGGGGGGATAAAATGTTTGTGTGAAAGGGGGAGGGCCCTTTCGGTTTTCTCTTGTTTACGTTGCCTATTATATATCCGATACATTGTAAAAACCATTGTAATGTGCGTAAAGAATATTGCAAATCGCACAAACTTTGATACAATGGATACTAGGGGCAAAAGGCTGGAAATCCGGTGCAAGCCTGTTTGCAGGAGGATTTTTGAACCTGGGACCCGGTATCATGCAATAAAAAGAGGGAGATCATGTATCAGGAAGACAGTTTTAAAACAAGTCAGGTGGTGTATGCCCATACCCGCAGTGATGAGGCGGATATGGAGTATAAGATGCACTGCCACAACAGTTATGAGATCTATTACATGGTAAAAGGGAACGTGGAGTACTTTCTGGAGGGGACTTCTTATGTACCAAAGCCTGGAAGTCTCCTGATCATTCCGCCAAACTGCTTTCATGGGCTGCGGGTGCTGGACGGAAGCGAGTACCACAGGATCCGGCTGCACTTTGTGCCGGAACTTCTGACGGAAAAGGAAAAACAGCTGCTTTTGGGAATTCTTGGAAAAAGCTGGGGGTATATGGAAGAACAGTTCCGGGCAGAATGGTATTTTAATTCCCTGGAAGAATGTGGATCTTATAGCAGGGAACTGCAGGATATTGCAATTCGCGCACGGATCGTATCGTTTTTGACCTATCTATCTGCAATGTATGAAAAGGGGGTAGGTCGCGGACCGGGGAAGGAAGATGTAGCCCAGGAGATCCTGCGTTACATTAATGAGCACCTGACGGAGCATCTCACATTAGAAGGACTGGCAGAAAAATTTTATATGAGTAAAAATCATCTGACTGCTATCTTTAAGCGTGCGGCAGGCACTACGGTAGCCAGATACATTTTATATAAAAGGATGACGATTGCAAGAAAAGAACTGGCCGGGGGAACACCGGCTGCAGAGGCAGCACTTAAAGCCGGATTTGGAGATTATTCCAGCTTCTTCCGGGCGTACCGGAAGATGTTTGGCTGTGCGCCTTCAGACCAACAGGCAATGGAACTGCCGGATATGGATAAGAGCGGGGACTTTTAGAAAAATCTAAGATAAATTCTTTATACAATCTTTATACGAAGCGTTGTATTTTTAACAGAAACTTTGAGGGGATTATGTCATAATGAAATGACATTGCTGGTAAAAGGGCTGTTACAGGAGGGAAAATGGAATTATTTCAAAAAAAGAAGAGCTTATCTTCTTTTCAGATCATTATATTTGGCTTTTTGGCAGTTATATTAGTGGGAACACTGCTTTTAATGCTGCCTTTTGCATCCAGGGAGCCGGGAAGCGCGCCATTTCTGGATGCGTTATTTACAGCTACATCGGCTACCTGTGTGACAGGGCTGATCGTCCATGATACAGCTACGTACTGGAGCTGTTTTGGACAGGTGGTGATCCTGCTGCTGATCCAGATCGGAGGAATGGGCGTTGTGACCATTACCATTGCAGTAGCCATGGTTTCAGGGAAGAAGATCGGTCTGATGCAGAGAAGCCTGATGCAGGAGTCGATCTCAGCACCACAGGTAGGCGGCATTGTCCGTTTTACAGGCTTTTTCCTGAAAGGTATCGCGCTGATCGAACTGCTAGGAGCTATTTTGCTGGCACCTGTGTTTATAAAGGACTTTGGAGTGGGAAAAGGGATCTGGTATGGTGTTTTTCATTCCATTTCTGCTTTCTGCAACGCAGGCTTTGATCTGATGGGAGTCAGACAGCAGTACTCGTCACTGACTTATTATGCTGGAAACGGGCTTGTAAATGCAGTTATTGTATTGCTCATACTGATCGGCGGTCTGGGATTTCTCACCTGGGAAGATATAAAGACAAATAAGCTGCAGTTTAAAAAATACAGGATGCAGAGCAAGGTAATACTGGTAACAGATCTGATACTGGTGATCGTACCTACGGTTATTTTCTATTTTGGGGAGTTTCACGGATCCCAGTGGGGAAATGGACTGGAACGGTTCTGGTTATCCCTGTTTCAGGCGGTAACACCAAGAACTGCCGGGTTTAATACAGCAGATTTCGGGCAGATGAGCGAAGGCGGACTGTTTTTAATGGTCATGTTAATGCTGATCGGCGGTGCGCCGGGATCTACCGCAGGCGGTATGAAAATGACTACCATTGCAGTTTTACTGCTTTCAACGGCGGCTGTATTTCGCAGAAAAGAAGACGCCCAGTGTTTTGGCAGACGTATTCCAACGGAAACCGTGCGGTATGCGGCAGTAGTTATGCTGATGTATATGGTGCTTTGTACAGTGGGCGGACTGTTTTTATGCTATGCAGAAGGACTGCCTGTGCTCACAAGTTTGTTTGAGGCCGGTTCTGCTATTGCAACCGTAGGTTTGACACTGGGTGTGACACCGACCCTGGGAGCGGCTGCAAGACTGGTATTGATTGTTTTAATGTACTGTGGACGCGTAGGCGGCCTGACGCTGGTATTTGCAGCACTGTCCGGTATGCGGCCGAGTATGACAAAATTCCCCCAGGAGAAGATCACAGTGGGATAATATGGGAATATTAATATACCGCCGCGTATGCGGCGGG
>OMGL01001676.1_pt1 | contig 12932 bp, 14 predicted proteins | sample 1645831 | NCBI WGS metagenome assembly OMGL01 (sample SAMN00849301, study PRJEB25192) | human gut metagenome | reverse complement strand
TGCAACTAAAAATGGTACTATACCAAGGAATCGCCTTGCAAAATAGGTTATGCACTTGCAGAAAATCGCTACAAGCATTGTTATTACTAGGTTGTAGGTAAAAAATATATAATTCTCAAAATGAGAATACTGTCCGTTAAAGATAAATTTAAGGGATAGTATAAACTGTATAGCTATATAATACCCTTAAAAAGTACATAAAACGGCTTTAAAATGGCAAATTGACAAAAACTACTTGCAAAATTGATTATCTTCTTGCAAGATTACAACAATTATACAATTAATAAATTTGAATAGATAAATATATTAAAATAAGTAAATAACTATACAAATATATGTACTGTCAAAAGTCACAGATTAGCTTCTGATGTGCTACAATATAAATATAATACATATACATAAGGAGATATAAAGTGCTAAGATATGAAGAAATAATCAAAGAATATTTACAAGATATTAATATAAAGTTGTTAAGTATGCAAGATGATAGAATTTTGGTTGAAGTTGAAAAAGAGCAGAAAATATTTAGAGCTGAATTAGCTGAAGATAGAATAATAATCATAAAGAATGTTTATGGTGAGATAGAATATACAATAGAATTGAAGTAGGAAGAATACATATATGAAATTAGAATTTGAGATATACAATGAAAAAAACAATAATGAATTGATTTTAACAGGAATATGCAAGGGAGATAAATTTGAAATAGTAGAAAAAAACAATAAGAAAGTTTTGAATATAACAGATAATAATAATAATTTATTGCTAAAGATAATAATAAAATCGATAGAAATCAACGAAATAGAAGAAAATCTATATAAAATAATTATTTAAAAGCTAAAGCAAGGCACTCAAATAAGAGTGTCTTTTATTATGCTTATGAAATACCTCGGGGAACTTTAACATTGTTTACTTGTAAACCTATATTAGAAAAACATTAAGCACAAAATAATATTTTATTCAGATTTGAGTTTGGTCGACCTTCTACCTAGTAGGGTAGGGGGGGGAGCAAAATGGATTAATATTTTTCAAAAATTAATTTATGAAAACTTTAAAAAGATGTGGTTAAATTTATTTAGTCGACTTATATATCTAAAGATTAAATCAAAGTGATTTAGAATCGATTTTCAGAAGCTGAGAGGGGTGTATACGATTAAATAATTTAAGTGTAGTTAAAAGATTAATTTTAATAGAAATATATTTACAGAAAAGGTTACAACTTTGTAACTATTTGTGCGAAAATTCATTTCAGAAAGAAAATTATAGGGATTTGTGGAGGTCGACAAGACTCGACAGAAATTTGCATTTGACTTGTGTGTATGATATAATATAGATACAACAAATAGTCATAGACAATTTTGGCCGATTTCCTATGACTGTTTAAAACAAATTAAAGAAGATATCTGTTATAAGATATTCATTCTTTTGTTCAATATTAGATTTTATATATATTATAATACAAGTAATTTGTTGATATGTCAACTATCAAAAATTGAATAATTGATAGAGTATCTTATGACATATGTCTTCCAATAAAAATTTATTAAATATAAGGAGGACATATAAATGTCAAAAGAACAATTAATAGAGATAATTCAAGAACTTACTAGAACTAAGGTACACTATTACAGAACATTAAGAGCAGAAGAAGTCATAATAGATACAATAGTATCTGATATCTACAATGATTTAATAGAGCATATGGAATATGAAATGAATACATATCTTCCTGATATAACAGAGTTTGAACTGTTAGAAATGATTACAGGGGGTGTGTGCTAATGAGTAGATACCCTAAGAGAATACCTAGTAGACCTACTAGACAAATACAAGAGAATAAACCTTCTGAAAGTGCATCAGATTTATTTAAAGATGTTTGGGATATGAACAGTAAACCAAGTACAATACAATCTACTTGTGAAGATTACATTAGAAATCTTAGTGTGAAAAATAGAAATTATACAATTCCTGCCTATAGAAACTCAACTGATAATACATTCTCAACAATAGTAAAGAATGAAGATATTAAGGAAATAAGACTCATTGAAGGTTATATTATAACAAGTTTTCCAGTAGAAGCTAATAATCGTTGTCAATTCTTCTATTTACCAACGGGAAAAAAGGTTTCTTATAATGAAATAACCAAAACAGAGGAGATAGAGCCTTCTGAATATTCTAGCGACCCAACTAATCAATTAAAGAAAATTGGATTTAATAAGTTTTATCAGTTGTATAAACTTAATGAATTCGGACTAGAAACTAAGCTATGTCAAATGGCTATAATCAAGGGGTAGTTGAGTATGAATAGAAATTTTGATTTTGATTTTAGCAAATTGAAGAATAGAAGGGATTTAAAGAGAATATACAATTCAGAAATATGGAATTGGTTTAATAAGAATAAAGATTGTGTATTTACTGTAATTACAGAGAATGATTCAAGTCATCATCTACATAGACACATAGAAGAGTTTTTCATTAAACATACTCTTAAAAATGCTTATATAGACAGAAAAAAAGGAGTCTTATATGTTGAAACTTATAACAACAGACTTAGATCAATAACTGAAAAATACATAGTAATAAATAAGAAAATAAAAGATTGTTAAGGCTAGATTAATTTCTAGCTTTTAACTGTATAACTAAGAAAATGTTTTATTGCTATGTATAACTAAGAAACGTTGAAAAATACAGGATTTTCTTAGATGATTTTGTTGAAAATTGAACAAGAAAATGATACAATAATTTATAACTATAAGTTGTAGTTGATTTGTAATTAATTTATAAAAAAGAACATAAAAATACTTGGTACGCCAATACCAAGTCCTTAGTTGGAGTAACAACTTTGCAGAGCAGTTATTCCGAATCATTAATCATTAATCATTATTTTTCATTTTCATTTTATGTATTTATTATAACATATAATAGATAGAATATACAATGATTTTTAATGAATTTAGATAAATTTAACTTTTTCATAGATGATTTCGGAATACAATTCAAATACACATCAAAGCAGAGATGTTCTCCAACTGATTAAATACAGATAGGAGGACATTTAAAGTATGTCAATATTAAACAAAAAGAATGTAGAACTAGAAAGAGAGAATTATTCAAATTGCAAATCAGATAAGGTTGTAACAGTAGATACTTACATTTCAGAGGGTGGAGATAAGCTTATAACAGATATGATTGTTAGAGCATATATAAACAAAAGTCAAAAATTGCTTATGATAGCGCCAACGGGTAGTGGTAAGACTTACAGTATAGTTAATGAATTAAAGGCTCTGTCAGCTAAAATAGAAGGATTTAAAGCTTTATTTATAGTACCCAACGTTATGCAAGTAAAACAATTAGCAAAAGATAACAATTGGATAGGTGGAGCATTTGACACAACTCAAATATATCAACTTAAAGATAAATACAATATAATCGCATGCACTTGGGATAAGGTCGCAGATATATCAAAAGATTTAATAAAAGATTATGTATGTATATTAGACGAATGTCATCAGATATATGTAGATAGCTTCAGAGTAGGAGCTATAAGTGGAATGATAAACAAATTAGCTTATGCTAAAGGTCAATTAAACATAACAGCAACTCCAAAATATGAGGATTTCAATGCTTATAGCTACATATTAGAGTATAAACAAAAGAACAAAACAAAGTATACTACAAAGTTATATAATAAGATATGTGATAAGACTATACTAGACGTATGTGCTAAAGCAGAAGGACAATTTTTACTACTAAGAAATAATACAGATAAGTTAAATTTTATAAAAGATAGCTTATCATACAAGAAAATAGATGTATTAACTTCACCAACTAAGCATTTGAGAGATAGTCATAATATGATTACTGAAAAATCTAATATAGGCGATTATGACGGTATCTGTACTACCACGATGATGTGTGCTGGTGTAAATATCAAAGATAGTAATATAACTGATATAATAGTTGTTGACCAAAAAGATATTTCAACGATAAAGCAATTTAGTGCAAGACCTAGAGAACTCGATCATTGTAATATACATATATTTAATAATTTTTCTGAAGATATAAGTGCAATGTACAAAATACATAACTTAGTAGATAAAACAATAGAACAATCTCAAAATGCAATAGATGTCTTTAATGATATTGTTGAATTACATTCTAAAACTAAGCAAGTAAAAGCTAGTCCTTCCTTAGGAAAGTTTGACGATAGAAACTTCTATTGGTCAGAGTATGAAAGTAAATATATGATATCTAAAGAAATGATAACTAACAGTATATACCAAGATTATTATAACAGAGCAGATGTTCAATCATATGCTATATTACTTGAAGAATACTTCTCAAATGTTGAAATAATGCACATAGAAGAAGTTGATAATAAAGCTTCTAAAGAGTATATAGAGTTATCTAAAGAGAAGAAGAAAGTTATTAAGGAATATTTAAAAGAACATTTAACTGAGATAATAGGTGCAACTGAGATATTAGGTGGTACTGTCGATAAGAAGCTTGAAAGATATATCAACAGTAATAATACACTTGGTATAGTAGGTCATATGGAGAACTTAGAAAGTATAAATGTTAATGGTATAAATATAAAGAGTATATTATTAGACTGTAATATGGCCAAAGTCATTAATGGATTTACTAGAAGGGTAGTACATAAGGGATTAGATGTAGAATTGGCTTGGCATATATCAAACTTAAGTAATAGAGCAATACGTAACTTCTATGATAGATTAAACAACATAATCTACTATGAAATAGAAAAACTGTACGGTGATTTACTTAGAAATATAACACTTGATGAACAACTGTATCAAGAGATAGACATTGCATTTGGTAGAGTTGGTACTAATTATAATCAAGAAAGCTTAGAGGTATTCTGTAAATACATTGAAAGAACATTAAAAATTAAGCTAACAGTTAATAAATTAGGTGAAATATTAAAGAAATTATATATTGTTGAGAATGTTGTTACTAAAGATAAGGATAAGTTGACAGGATTAGACTTGTTATTTATAGAAAAAGATAATCCTATTCATGTCAACTTAAATAAACAAATTAGATACTACACTATTAAAGGTAAATTAACATTAGATTATTTTGTTGAAGAAGAGAATTTATCAGAAGTATCAAAAGCTACATTACAAACTATGATAGATGCTAAAATAAATGAAGTAGGTGTATCTCATAAATTTGAAGAATTACAAGGTGTAGATATATCTGAAGAGCTAGAAGGTTAGGAGGTTTCAAAATGTTTTACATAGATACAACTAACTTAGATTGCATTGAAGAATATGAGCTTTACAGATATATAAATAGATTTACTGAAGAAGTTGAACAGAGAACTGAAGAAGATTTACTTGAAGATGTATTGATAGGAGGGTGTTAATTGCACCTTCTTTTTATTTGTCTAAGCTACTCTATCAGTCAATGTTTTGCTTTACGTTGAACTCACAAGGCAACTCCAATAAATGTTATGAAAGTATGTATGTTATGTTGGAGGTTGCAATAAATCACTTGCAAGATGCTTATATAGTCTTAATAGCTTTTAGAATGAAAAATAAGAAGTTGAATTATTGAACATTATGAGTAAGTAAATAGTCTAATCAACAAATAGAACAACTGACGTTTTATTATAAGGCTCTAAGCACTTACATTGTATCTGATAGAATATAATGCCTTATGATAAAAAAGGAGGGCGTTAGTAATCACTCCATCAATGCAGTTTGGAGAGGACATAATATATATTAGAGTGATTTAAGCTGCACTAGAAGTTTCTCCAAAGAGTAAAAATAAGGTGGCGAACATTTTTTATACTCTTTATATACGACCTCCGACAGCCAAAATTAAGCTAAAATACAGAAAAATACTATACTTGCTCGTTGTTTGACGTTATCTCTCGACCTAAATATATTTGCTTATTAAAACCTTTTAAAACATAAGAAAATATATATGATTTAAAAGGTTTTAATAAGCTTCTTTGAGTATCTTCCGACCTCGTATCGACCTCGATTTAATTTGGCTTTGTATATGACAATATAAAAGGAGATAATTCATTCATTGATATAAAGTATGCCAATATAAGAAGGATATAAGGATGCACTTGTTCAATTATACACTTATACAATGATACAAGGGGATGAATGTATGAAGAAAAACTTTACTATATCAATTGAAGAATCTTTAATAAAAAGTATTAAATGTTGTGCTGTATCAAATGAAACAACATCTAGTAATCTAATATCTGAATATATTAAAGCCATAAAAAAAACTAATGGATCAATTATTAGAGCTATAGATGATATAAATAAGAAATAAATGTATATAAATCTTGTACTTAGTCTATAAACTAAATACCTTAAAATATTTAATTTTTATATTATTGGATTGAATTTATTGCATCAAACATGGGTATAACCATAGCAATTATAAACAATCCTATAATTAATCCTATTACTAACGTTATTATAGGCTCTACTGATTTCATAGCTTTTTCAATTTTTATATTTAATTCTTCACTATAAAAATCATTAGTTACACTTAAAGTCTCATCTAAGCTACCACTTTCTTCTCCTATTCGTAACATTGATATAAATGAATTTGAAAAAACTTCTGATTTACTTATGGAGTAACTTATCTCATTTCCTCTTCTTATATGCTCTCTTGATATTGAAAGTCTTTCATATACTATAATGTTGTCTAAAGCTCTTGATGATATATCTATGGCATCTACAATTTGAACACCACTTTCAACTAATATGTTTAATGTTCTACAAAATCTAGTTGTAATTACTAATATCATCATTTGATTTATAAATGGAATTTTTAACTTTAATTTATCCTTAATATATTTTACTTTTGGACTGTATTTGATTAGATAACAAACTAGTAGAATTGAAATCAAAGATATAAAAAATATATATAGATACTTTTCTCTAACAAAAACTGATGTACCTATAAGTATCTTAGTTAATAATGGTGGATTTATACCATTAGCTTCAAATATCATTTCAAAATTAGGAATTATAAATACTAATATAAAAAATCCTGATACCATAGACATTATTATTAGAATTATTGGATATATAGATATACTAATAATCTTAGATTTAAGCCTTTCTTCACTATCGTAGTATTTGGCTAAATCATTCATAATCTTATCTAGATTTCCACTTAACTCTCCTGCTTGTAACATATTTACAAAAAAACTTGAAAATAAATTTGTTTTTTCAAATGATTCAGTTATATTATTACCATTTTGAATATTTATAGAAACTTCTTCTATCGCCCTTTTCAATTTTTTATTTGATTGTTCATAAAGTATATTTAGTATTCTTGTGATTTCACATCCTGATTTGAGTAATATGCTCATTTGTTTACATAGTACCTTTAGCTCTTTAGATTTTATTTTTTGATTAGATTTTTTAAAATTAGATTTACTTTTGGTATTATATTTATTCATATAATTAGTTTCTTGCATATCATATACCCTCTAATAGGCCACATTCTTCTTGTGTAGTTATATGATTTTCTATTAAATATCTAGCACTATCTTCAAAGGTTATCATTTCATTTTCAATTGCAATACTTGCTATATTACAACTATTAGTCCAATTATTTATATAGTGTTTTAAATTTTCATTTATTTCTAAAATTTCATATATAGCAGTCCTTCCATAATATCCGGTATCTTCACATTTATCACATCCTAGTTCCGTATTTATATTTATTTCTTCATCTACGTCATTTTTTATAACAATACCGTGATTACAATTGTTACATATCTTTCTTACTAATTTTTGTGATATTACTCCTATTAGAGTTGAGCTTATTAAGTATGGTGGTAATTTCATTTCCATAAGCCTATTAATTGATGATATAGCATTATTAGTATGCATCGTACTTATTACTAAATGTCCCGTTGAAGCAGCTCTTATTGCTATTTTAGCTGTTTCTACATCTCTTATTTCTCCAATCATTATAATATCAGGATCTTGTCTAAGTATGGATCTAAGACCTACATCAAATGTTAAACCTATTTTATCATTCACTTGTATTTGATTTATACCCTTTATTTTATACTCTACTGGATCTTCTATTGTCATTATATTTTTCTTGCTATTTAATAGATCATTTAGTATTGAATAAACCGTTGTCGTCTTTCCACTTCCTGTCGAGCCAGTTACTAATAATATTCCTGATTTCTTATTTATTATATTTTCTATTTTTTCTATTGCTGGTTTTGAAAATCCTAATTCAGACTTCTCTTTTATAAGGGATTGTCTATTTAATATTCTAAGAACCATCTTTTCTCCATATATTGTTGGTATAGTTGATGATCTAATATCTACTATAATATCATCTATTTTTTTCTCCATTCTACCATCTTGGGGTAATCTTTTCTCTGCAATATTCATACCCGAGTCCAATTTTATAACAGTTAATAAAAATGAATATGATTCTGTAGCTATAGTCAATATTTTACTTAATTGACCATCAACTCGAATTCTTATTACTATCTCGTCCTCAAATGGTTCTATGTGTATATCACTTGCACCTTTATGAATAGCTTCTGTTAAAATTTCTTTAAATTGAATTCTTGCATAATCTTCATGTAAGTTTGAAGTAATACTTTTATATTCTTTACTATTTTCTAATTCAAAATCTTTATTAATATTTTGAATAGTTAATAATTTGTTCCTCTTTAATAACTTTTCACTTTTTAAAACAGGTAATGTATGTTTTTCTAATATAATATTATTCACCCTCTATATATTCTAATTTATTTATTATACTCATTTTTTCTATAGTTATATTTTTTTCAATTTTAGTTTCAACTTTTAATTGATAATTCTTTCCTATGCTATCTAGATATGTATTTTTTTTATTAATATAATCAGTTAATTCATCAATATCTCCTATTACATTAATATTATATGGTTGTGCTATTGGTGTAGAATTTATATTTATATGACTTCCCGCTAAAGAAATTTCTGAATATTGATTCAATCTCTGATTATTTATAGATATGTACTCTCCTCCATTTACTTTTATTTCATTGACTATGTTTAATAAAATTTTATTGTAATCTACAAAGTTTGCTATATTTCCTATTTCATCATTAATTGCATCTATCTTTATTAGTAAACCACTTCCTTTTACATCAACATATCCTAAAACTTCTTTTAGAGTATTTATTTGATTCGCCACTTTAGAATCTTGATTTTTTGATTTTAAATTTTCTATTTCTTTCTCCATTTTTTTCTTTTCTTTACTCATAACCTTGATGTTTTTTTGAGTACTTTTTATCTCTTTCTTAATAAGCTTGTCCTTATTTATATATAAATACTCTTGTTTATAATAATCTTTAATTAAGATTCCACTTAATAATCCTATTATAAATACAATAAATATTATAGACATATAATTCCTTTTCATACTACTTACCTCTTACATTTTATTTTTATTATTCTATTTTTTAAGTATTAAATATTGCCTAGAATTAAAATAAATTCATCTGTTGAATTCTACTTAATTGTAACTATATTTATAAAAGGCTATGCAACTAATTTATTTAACATAGCCTTTTATAAATAGTATTATATTTTTAATTTACATTCTTATTATTAATTATTTTCATATTTTAATATTCTTTTTACTAGATCTTCTCTTAATTTTTCTATTTCAGCAAAATTCATATTTGGTACATAACATGCTTCTATTATATCATGTTTAGCTTTAGCCCTTTTTAAGTTTGATATTGCATAATTTATTAGTTCATTAAAAATCTTTTTATCAAAATCTATTTCTTCTTGATATTTAGATAACTTATCTTTATCTATAAATTGATTAAGATCTATCTTTTCCCTATCTTCAAATATGCGACTTACTGTTATAGCTATGTCTAAATCTTTTATTATTATAGTTTCTATTTTTTCTTTAATTAATGGATAGTGGTATACTTCTACACTCATACCTTTTTGGACTGCTTTCTCATATACCTTTGTTAGGAATGTAGTTTTCCCAGTTCCTATTTCCCCATCTAAATAATATACCTTTTTAACTTGACTCAGTATACTATCAGTATAGTCTATATGACCAATTGGTGTTATAGCTGTTCCAAATAAATGTCTTTCCTTTTTATATTGCCCAGAATTAGATGTTTTTTTAAATAACTTTTCTATAAATTCATCTACTAATAAATTAACCTTTCCAAAATTCATAGAATTACTATATTTTTCTTCTATATCAAAATATATTGGTTCCGCAGCTTTTAAAAATTTATATGCTCTTCTAAAGGATGCACTAATATCCTTTCCTACTTTTATTATTTCATCTTTATTTTTTTCTAAATTCTCTACATTCCAAAATTCACCCAAGTTAACTATTTCATCAACAGCACCTGGATTTTTAGGGTCTACAATATGAGGTGAAGTCCCATCTAACAAAACTACTCCTAATTTTTTTATTAGTAAAGCATCTAACGAACTTGGATCAGATGGACAATGGTGTAATTCAACATCATATCCCCTATCAATAAATTCTTGAGCAATCTTTTTCATTAATGATGATTTCCCTACCCCTGGTCCCCCTTTAAAGCAAAATATTCTATTTATATCACCTTGAATTATATTGTCAAAGAAATTAAATGATCCGTTAGCTGTATTTGCACCTGGAAATATCTTTCTTATTTTACCTTCCATATATAAACCTCCTAGATTTTATATCTATTCTAAAATATTAATTATAATCTCAATTTGTTACTCCTATTATATATTTATTAATCATTTTAAATTGTTTATCTATAATAAAAAAATAACTTATAAAATTTTTCTAATATTATTTACTATTATTTTTCTCTCATATACAATTATATAAATTTTGAATATGGGGTGAATTATATGTATTGTGGAGAAAAAGTTCGTTTAAGGGCTTATAAAGAAGAAGATATTCCTCTAGCAACTAAGTTTGTTAATGATAGAGAATTAAAAAAATTATTGGTTACAAATATCCCATTTCCTATGACAAATTGGGAGGAATCTTGGATAAAATCTCAGAAATCAAATGATAATGGTCAATATAATTTTGCTATAGAAGATATAGAAACAGGTAAGTATATTGGTGGATGCGGGATACAAAATGTAAATTGGTTATCTAGAGTTGCTTTAGTAGGAATAATGATTGGAGATAAAGACTATTGGGGTAAAGGATATGGTACTGATGCTATGAAAACTTTAGTAACTTTTATATTTAATAATATGAATATAAATAAAATAAGACTAAGTACTTTTTCATTTAATGAAAGAGCTATAAAATCTTATAAGAAATGTGGATTTACAGTTGAAGGTGTATTAAAAAATGAAATTTTTAAAGATGGAAAATATTACGATGAAATAATAATGTCAATATTTAAAGACTAACTTTAAAAGAGTACCTCTAATATAAAAATATTATAAGGTACTCTTATTATTATGCTGATACTTTATTATTATTTTGATTTGAGTTCTTTTTCTTCATATATTCATAAACAGGTAATCCTATTAACGTTATTATTAAACCTACTATAGAATTCTTAGGTTGTGTTATTAATGTACTTACAACTACAAATACACCACCTACAATAGCAATTATAGGAATTATAGGATATAATGGAACCTTATAAGGTCTTTCCATTTGTGGTTTAGTTTTTCTAAGTTTCATAACACCGACAAATAACATCGTATAGAATATCCATATAACAAATATAGCTAAATCAGTTAATAAATTAAACTGACCTGATAATGAGTATAAAATTGATAAACCTACTATTAACCAAGTTCCATTTAATGGTACTCCATTATTATTTAATTTACTAAATATATTAGAGAAAGGTATTCTATTTTCACTTGCCATTGTATATGGAATTCTTCCTCCTGTTAATATAAATCCATTTAATGTTCCAAATACAGAAATTAATATTCCGATACTTATTAATTTTGCTCCTACTGGACCAAATAATTTACTTGCAACTAATGTTGCTGGTGCACTTACTAATGCCATCTCAGATGCTGGTACTACTCTTAAGTACGCTACGTTTATTATAAGGTAAACTGCCATAACTAAAGATATACCACCTACAATAGCCATTGGTAAATGCTTAGATGGATTTTTCATTTCTCCAGCTAATGCTCCAACATATATCCATCCATCATATGCAAATAAAGTTGCTATAAGAATCTGAGATAATACTGATATAATATTAGCTCCTTCTCCTACTAAAGGAGTCATCATAGGTGCTGCTGAGTCACCTTTTATTAATCCAAATATAATTATAACCGCTAAAGGTAATAATTTACATATAGTAGACGCAGTTTGAATTGCCCCACCAAATTTTGCTCCTAATGAATTTAATGAAACAATAAAAACTATTACTCCTATAGCAATAGCTATAACATATAATTCATTATTTAAACCTAATAAGCTAACACATTCTTGGGCAAATATAATTCCTAGTGCTGCAACTATTGCTGGTACGAATAATATTAGTTGCATCCAACCTGTTAAAAATCCTATTCGTTCTCCATATATTTCTTCTAAATATACCATTAAACCACCTGGTTTTATTATACTTGCTGATACTTCTGCTGCAGTAAGTCCTGCTGCAATAGTTATAAGTCCACCTATTAACCATGCTAAAAGTCCTAAACCTGGCCCTCCATTAGTTGCACTATATATAGCTTGTGGTTTGAAAAACACACCTGAGCCTATTAATATACCAACTACTGTAGAAAGTGCCGCATTAAAACCTATAGTTTTTCTTAGTTGTTGATTTGAATTTCCACTCATTAAATACACCTCCTATAAATTTATATAAATTGCTTTAATTGACTTATTTTTTCATATTTTACTATTATATTAATAATTTTTCAATATAATGAATAGATTTTTTA
>OMGL01001667.1_pt1 | contig 12963 bp, 11 predicted proteins | sample 1645831 | NCBI WGS metagenome assembly OMGL01 (sample SAMN00849301, study PRJEB25192) | human gut metagenome | reverse complement strand
GGCCAAGCAGAATATTTACATCCATACTTGCTGCTTCCTCTCCAAGAGCCTGTCCAATCTCTTCCCCCAGATCCTGATTCCAGCTGTTTGCTATCGTCGCTGCTGTGGGAAAACAAGTTGCATTCAAGGATGCATTCAGTCCCAAATGATCTCCTGTTCCTGCCTGTTTTCTTATCCCATGAGGTCCATCCGAAAGAAAGATGGACGGGATGGAAAGCCTGTCAATCTCTCTGGTCTGCCAGACAGTTTTTCCACTAAGGATAGCTGCTTTTTCTTCTATTGTCATCTTTTCAACCAGTTTTTGCTGTTTCATACCGTCTTTCATCCCGCTTTCATCTTTTATTCTGCATTTTTTCTTTTCTTATATCCTTTGATAATCAGTACTTCCATTCCTACTGCAAGAAGTGCCACTACAATATCGATACCAATTCCTGCTTTTTTCCAGTTTTCCATACCTGTTTCTTCGTGTTCTCCGTCATAAGCCCAGCTGCTTACAACTGTATACATGACATTTTTGCAGGCATTTCTCATCTGAAGTACAGATGTCGGATGCTCCGGATTAGCTACATTGTTTTCTTCTCCGTTGAACGTGGACAACATTGCATCTACTCCATTCGCCAAAGCTGCATCTGCATTCATAAATCCATGACCATTGTTTCGGAAGAAGTCTGTAAGTGCCATTCCCCTGAATCCCCATTCATCTCTGAGAACTGTATTCATAAGGTTACTGCTTTCTCCAGTCCATTTATCTCCAAGGAAACTCCAGGAAACCATAACCGCATTTGCGCCTCCCTGTTTTACAGAGACTTCAAATGGTTTCAGATAGATTTCCCGGATTGCCTGCTCATTTGACCAGACACTTACCATCTTTGCATTTCCCTCATATAGAGCAAAATGTTTGATATAAGAATAAACTCCATATTTTCTTGCACCTTCTACTGCATTTGCACCCATATTTCCTGCAAGAACTCCATCTTCTGAAAAATATTCATAGTTTCTTGCTCCAAATGCAGTTCTGTGAGTATTCATACCTGGTGCATACCAGCCTTCTGCACCCATTTCCTGACTGATCTTGCCCATGCATTCACCCCAGGTCTGTGCAAGTTCTTTGTTCCATGTGGAAGCAATTACAACTTCAATCGGAAAACCAATAGAACCAACTCCTGTAAAGTTGTTATTAATTGCTGCTGGTCCGTCGAAATCAAGTGTAGCCACTTTTCCCACAGAATCCATAGCTGCTGTCTGATAACCAGCCATCGCAATCATATTTGCCATTTCATCAACAGTAAGCTGATCCAGAAGTTTTTCCCAACGAGGATCGTCATAATCAGCATCACGCATATCAGCTAATGTAAGTCCATTATCAGCTCCCGTTGTCGGCATTACATCCTCATCATTGAGATATGTAGTCTTATCAAAGTTGCTGTTCAGATGATATTCAGAAACATATGGCTCACCCAGCTCTACAGATGCCGGTGCTGCTGTAGCCTCTTCATAATTTGCAAAATGATCCGCACGTGACAGATATGTTATATCTCCTTTTGCATCTTCAAATACATTTACTGCAGCAGTATCATCTGATGCTCTTTTATTTTCGCCTGCATATACCACAGTGTCATCTACGGTATAAGTTTTCTGGTCTAAAACGGTATGTGAATCCCTGTTAATAGAAATCACATAATCTCCTTTTTCGAGGACATACGCTTCTGCGTCATTCTCATCATAAGATGCCATATCTTCTACATCAAATGTAACTGTGACTGTCTGAGAATCTCCTGGCTGAAGCAGGTCTGTTTTTGCAAACTCAATCAGATTTGCAGAAGCTTTCTCGATCCCGCCATTCGTATACGGTGGATTGTAATACACTTCTACTACATCTTTTCCTGCAACATCTCCTGTATTGGTTACTTCTACATCTACAGAAATCTGTCCGTCTTTTTCCTCCAGTTCACCCATTTTCTGTTCAAATTCTGTATAACTCAGTCCATATCCAAATGGATACTGTACTGTTTTATCGTAATCGATAAAGCCTTCCTGTGCTGCTGTTTCGTAATACTTGTACCCTACATAGATTCCTTCTACATAGTTTGTAAATGCTGGAGCGTATACCTGCGGAGATCCTGCATTCATTCCTTCAACTGCCATATCTGCCAGGTTAGTATATTCAATCTTTTCTCCATTGTTCCACCATGGAGCAGTTGTCATGTCGTAAATAAATGTATCCGGTGTTTTTCCAGAAGGATTTACTTCACCGGAAAATACTTTTCCAAGTGCATTAAATCCGACATTTCCAGTTCCAGGACACCATACAACAGACTTAATCTGTGGATATTCATCTGTAAATCCAAGTTCAAACTGGTTTGCGCCATTATAAATTACAATAACATCATCAAAATTATCACAGACCATGTCTACCATGTCTTTTTCTGTCTGGGAAAGCTGTAAATAATGCTCTCCTTCCGGGAAATCGTCATACGCATCAGAGTTATTGTCATAAGCTGCTTTGCTTACATCCATCGGAATATCGTTATGACCTTCACCTGCTTTTCTGGAAAGAACCACAACTGCCACATCAGAATATTCTTTTGCACTTTCAATAAGTTCATCACTGTATGTATCTGCCGGTGGTTCTGGTAATGTCCAGCTCTGTTTCTGAATTGACATTTCCGGATTATCTGCACCATAATTGTTATAAAAATCAACCAGTTCCTGGTTAATAGAAAATCCGGCATTTTCAAGTCCCTGATTCAGACTGACAATATCATACAGATCATTGATTCCTCCTGAGCCAGCTCCGCCATAAGCTGGATTGATAGATTCCCATCCAAAGATATTCAATTTTTTTGTTTCGTTTAACGGAAGAAGTTTTTCATTTTTCAGAAGAACAATTCCGTCCTCCATAATTTCTTCTGCTGCTTCCGCAGCTTCTTCATTTGTTTCATCGCTTAAAGTTCCATTTCCCGTTGCAAGTCCAATCAACGTAGCCATTGGTCCAAAACAGATCATATTCACGCAGACAACAACTGCAAGAACCATTGCGATCGCAGCTTCTCCTCTTATCAGAAATTTTTTGCCCCTGGACATCCTGCGGCATGCGATCATAATTACGATTCCAATTACAAGTGCAGCAATAATACCGATAATATACGGTTTGCATAATTGTAATACCGCCAGGACGTCTTCCATTTCAACACTGATCATTCTCTTCTCCTCCTTTTTATCTGTCCTGTAATTTCAGGAACTGTTTCCTGTTGACCTTACTATATCATATCTTTTTCATCGTGCCGGTTTTGGCACAACATGCAAAAATATGGCATGAAATGCAAAAAAACACCCAGAGCTTTACATTACTCTGGGTAAAAGAATCTTTAATTCAAACCAGTTCTGATCTACTCCAAAATCCACAGAACCATTATATTTCTCCACAGCAGTACGAATACTTTTTAAACCAAATCCATGGTTTTGTCGATCTGCTTTTGTTGTTGTAATCAGATCATTTTCATTTTTCTGAATTTTATCTTCACAGTAATTTTCTATTTTAATAAATACAAAACTCTTTTTTGCAGATACCGTCAGATGAATCAGTCTTTTTTCCGCTTCCGGTATCATAATTACATGTTCAATTGCATTATCCAGTGCATTTCCAAAAATGGAACACAAATCTGTTACATGTATAAAATCCAGCAACTTACCATCTGCCACACAGGTAATCTGTATATGATTTTTTCGACAATGAAAAATTTTAGCTGCAAGAATTGTATCCAGCACCTGATTACCTGTCTTGCTCATATTTTCAAATGCAGAAACTTCTTCCTCCATGGCATCAATCCACTTCTTGCGTTTTTCCGCATCTGATTCGGCACGAAGTGCTGTGATCTGATGCTTCAAATCATGATATTTCATCTGAATGAGATCCAGACTGTCCTGATAGTTTCGATACTGGTCATATTGACTTTTCAGGATCACATTCATTGCTGAAAGTTCTTTTTCGGCAATATACTCACTAATCCTGCTCTGATAAGCATGCAGGATTGCAATTCCTCCAAAGTCAATCAGGGTTCTCATAGAAAAAATATCTGCACGTTCTTTGCTTGCAAATGGTACATTTTCACTCAAAAAGCTCAGATTACTGAACGCAAAGATTGTAACTGCCATGATTGCTGCTGCTACAACTTCTTTTACAGTCATCTGCTGAAGATAATCCTGTTTCAGAAAATCCCTTTCCAGATAAATATCAATGACAAAGCAACCACCGAAAACTATAATCGTAATCAAAATTTCAGTCCAGAAACTTTGAATTCCTCTCACCTGTACAATAGATACAATCTGCCACTGCAGAGAAGCAACAAACTCTGCCAACACAAATGCTCTGGCACAGCAATAGCCTGCCCCAAGAGGTTTCATGCTTCCTCCAACCATAAGAAATACATACATTATAGCAACAGCAATAATCATACAGGGAATCCATAAAACCTCTGATACATTACCTGTCGCAACCAGAAAAGCACACTGCAATGCCAGCATGAGCAACACACCAATAAGAAAATGTGCAGATTTCATTTTTTCTCTTTTCAACATATAGAGATAAACCAGACACGCTCCCCACTCCGCAATTGCTGTATAAATTCTTGGAATATCCTGGTATAACATAACTTCCTCCGTTATCCGCCCAACAAAATTAATCCATGTTCAGATTTTGCAAAAGTTTATTCATAAATTCCTTTTTTCTAGTTCTGCTGACTGGTATATATACACTATGAATCACACAGTCAGAACCAACAATGCCTTCTACATGATTCATGTTTACCAGATACCCCTTGGCGCACCGGAAGAAATTATGAACTATCAATTTTTCTTCCAGTTCCTTTAACGTAACTCTGGAACTGTAATCCCCTCTTAAAGTATGAAAAACTGCATTATGTCCCTGTCCTTCAATAAAATAGATATCTGCTATATCTGTTTTTACGATTCCTTCTCCAATCGTAATCATAAGAAATTCCTTTGCTTCAGAACGAATACGTCCAATTGCTTTATCCAGTTTCTGCGAAAAAGAAAAATACTCAACTGGTTTTACTACATAATCCATTGCATCAACTTCATATCCACGTACTGCATATTGGATCATATTTGTGATAAACATGATAATTACTTTCTGATCCATCTGACGAATTTTTTCTGCTGCTGTCATACCGTCCATAAACTGCATTTGGATATCCATCAGAATAATGTCAAAACCGCCACTGTAATTCTCTGTGATATCTTCTCCATCACCAAATACTGTAACCTTTATTGATCTTCCCCTTTCCGTTTGATATTTCCGGATATACTCTGTTAATTGTTTTACGTAAATTTCTTCATCTTCCACAACTGCAATCTGTATCATCCTATACCCTCCGCAAAAATTGCATTCTTTGTAACTGTTCAATCACACAATTTAGTTCCAGGTTTTTATTATTTTATAAATATCTTTTATTTCAGTATATCACTGCTTTTTTCTTGCATCAAGCGGATCTAATTTTACAAATTACAGCTGTATAATCTGGTTTTCTTTTATCATATATCCACAGTAAATCTCCTCGTTCTTTAAATAGAAAGTAGAAATTCTGTTAAGTTTTCAATAGCATCTGGTTTTTCTGATAGTTCTTTCCCCATCAGACCCTCTCCCATAATACCAGAATTCGCACTAAGAGATACAGCGACTCGACTTGAATTCCATACAGCTTCATACATCATTTCCTGATTCTCTTTTGTTACTTTATTGAGAACGTAATAAAATGGTTTTCGAATACTTTCCGATAATTCCCCGATTTTTTTGGAAAGCTGTAGGGATTCATAGGATGGATCTATGATTATCAATATCAAATCTACACCGTTATCAATTCCACGTCCAAAGTGTTCAATACCAGCCTCCATATCCATTAGCGCAAATTGGTCTTCTGTAAGCCTGAGATTTTGGATAAATTGAGTCATAACTGTTCCCATAGCACAAGAACACCCTTCATTTGCCTGATGAATTTTTCCACTGCTCATCAGTTTTACACCGTCCTTCAGACTATAATAATCTTCCGGTATATCATCTATAGTCCAGGTTTCCTCAAAAAACTGATGAGTAAATTTTGATAACATCATATCATTTAAAACATTTTGCTTACCACCGAAATAGTCTGTAAAATCTCTGGGAAGCTTCATACCTAGCTGTCGGTGTAGACCATAATTAGATTCATCGGAATCAATTACCAAAATTTCTTTTCCTCGTCTGGCTAAAGCCTTAGCCAAAAGACTGGTTACTGTACTTTTTCCACATCCACCTTTTCCGCAAACTGCTATTTTCATCTCTATATTTACTCCTCTTCTTTTTTCTAAATAATAAGCATTACATATGACCATACTTCAAACTGTCTTACTCCACTCCCTCCAGTTCTGTTCCTTCTGGAAGAATATATCCGCAGTTATCACATACTCCGTCCTCTGCAAGTATCCCGTCTTTCACAAAGGCTTCAATGCCTCCCGGTTCATGACAGCGTGGACAATCTAATTCCTGTATCTTTTTCTGATTTCTTACATCCTGGCAATTGGCAAATTCAATTTTACCCATAGTGATTCCTCCATTTTCATTCCATATCAATTTGTCTTCGCAAAAAAGTTCCTACTATACGGGAAAAATTGCTGATATTACGAATATAGGCAAAGTCTTTTCCATAGATTCTCTTTTCCACGGAGAGTTCTTCTTCATTTCCTACAAAAATACCAATTACGAAAATTCCCTGATTTCTGGCCCGACGCACCTCATATGCAGTATCTTTCACAGCTCCTTCTCCGTCATAGATCTTGGGCTGGCGGGTTCCTGGTCGTTGTATGCTCATATCACAGGGTTTTCCATCACTTAATACGATTAAAATCTTATTTTTTTCCGGTCGCTCCATGAGAGAGGAACAGACTGTTTTCAGTGCAAGCCCATCTCTGTTATTGGCATACGCCCGAAATTGAAAGATTCTTTCATTTGTTTCCCTTGGATCTTCATAATCCCGAAATCTCTGAAGTACTGTATATCCCCAGAAAGCACAGTATCCTGTCACCCGATGAGGAATTCCTGCCTGGCTTAATGCTTCACTGATAATATATCCCTGAGCCGCTACCTGAGCCTGTCTGTCAGCCTGGGAACCACTGGAATCAATCAGGACGTCTATTACAAACTCAGAATCATCAGATCTTTTTTTTCTATTAAATAACTTGTCATCGTCTGTTCTTCCAATTTTCCATAACCTCTCAGGAACAAGCTGCCCTGCATCAGATCTGCTGACAAAATCATCCTTTCGGATTATAAATGCCCGTTTCAGTGACTCTGCCAACACAGAAATATTTCTTTTGATGATCCAGTGATTATTTCCATAATAGGCTTTATTTTTTTCAAACTGCAGCTGAGAAAAACGGTATTGATTATTTTTTATGACAGGGTTCTGTAAAATTCCATCTGTAAGATACAGGATACAGTTTTTGTGGATTCCTGTACAAAATTTCCGGTTGACTCTGGCCTGCTCCGATTCACTTAGATACGATTTTCCGTAATTCAGTTCCACATATTCCCGTATCCGTCGCACTGCCTGTGGATTTATATTCTCCGAGCTTTCCGGAACTTCTTCATTTTCCGGAGAGAAATAAAATCTTTTTTTCTTTTTGTTTCTGATATCCAGACTCATCATCTTTTTTTTGAGATTAGAAAGATATTTTTGAATGATGTCTTCCATCTGTTCATCCGTCATGCATTCCTGCCACGCGTCATTGGCTAATGCCATATCCGGTAAATTCAGAATCTTCTCCAGATTTCCATTCCTTTTTTCAAAAGAGGGATCCAGAACATGATTATAAATCTCATCTATCACGTTTATGACATCTTCCGTATTTTCCGCATCCTTCAGAGAAAGAATCTTGTACAATGCAATCTCTGCCTGTGGATCCATTCCCTTATCGTCTGTGTTCTCCAGAACATGCCTTATATACAGAAGCCTAATCCTGTGAATCAGGTCTGTTCCAGCTTTGTCTGATACCTGCTCTTCCTCGGCCTTTTCCAATTCTCTGAACGCCTGTTCTCTGATTTCCTTTGTTCCCAAACGTTCTCGAATGATAAAACGCTCCACAGCAGCATCCATGCATAATCCAGCAAGAGGCAAAAGCATATCTTCTCCAGCAGAAAAATGTAATTTTTTCATCAAATACATGCCAAGTTTCTTCTGATCAAAATATCGTGCAAAGGCACCCTGCTTCACTGCCTCATATAGAACCGTTTGTTTTGAATAAACATATTTTTCTGTGTCCGGTTCAAATTCCATATCATAATCACCACTGACTGTCCAAAAAAGATTTCTGATACGATTGCTGATCTCCAGGCGATGTTCTTCCAGTTGTTTCGCCGGCCATCTGACATCCTCCATACAAGTTTACCCCCATATGTCTTTTCCGGTCCAGGAAGATGGGATTCTGGTAGAAACCACATCTTCTATGATCTCTTTTTCAAATACATCAAAACTTTTATTTATGATCCCCATCTGGATTGCATCAATTGGAGAAAGTCCGCTTTTTGTTGCTTTTACAGCAGAAACCAGTCCTCTCAGGTCAAGAGATTTTGTTGAGATTTCTCCATGATAAGCTTTGATCTGCAAATCCAGAAACAGTCCTGCAAAAGCTTTCAGTGCACTTTTTTCCCCATCTGGAAAATGTTGTCTTAATACAAAAAGGACACTATCCTCATCCATTTCAGGCATATCGATTTTATTCTTATTTTTACGGGCAGCCATCAACGCAGCTTCATTGACCAGATTGCTCAGATCCGCACCGGTAAAACCAGGAGTTCTGCGGGCAATAACGCCAAGCTCGACTTCAGGACTGATAGGCTTCCCTTTAACATGGACTTTTAAAATTTCCTGACGGCCTTTGATATCAGGACGATCAACGACGATCTGTCTGTCAAAACGTCCCGGGCGCAGAAGTGCCGGATCAAGGATATCGGGACGGTTGGTTGCGGCAATCATAATGATGCCTTCATTAGCTCCGAAACCATCCATTTCGACCAGCAGCTGGTTCAAGGTCTGTTCTCGCTCATCATGACCGCCGCCTAAGCCTGCACCACGCTGACGGCCGACAGCGTCGATCTCATCAATGAAAACGATGCAGGGAGCGCTCTTTTTAGCCTGTTCAAACAAATCTCGGACACGGGAAGCGCCTACGCCGACAAACATTTCTACGAAATCTGAACCGGAAATACTAAAAAACGGTACGCCAGCTTCACCAGCGACAGCCTTGGCCAGAAGTGTCTTGCCTGTACCAGGCGGCCCGTAGAGTAAAACACCTTTCGGTATTTTGGCACCGAGATCATTATATTTCTTCGGATGCTTCAGGAACTCGACAACTTCTTCCAGTTCCTGCTTAGCTTCATCAGCACCGGCGACATCTTTAAAAGTAATCTTAATATTGTCTTCGTCATAACGACGGGCACGGCTTTTGCCGAAATTCATAACCCGGCCTCCGCCCCCCTGGCTTTGCTGCATCAGCATAAACCAAATACCGACGATCAAAAGCATCGGCAAAAGCGAGCTTAAGATAGTCGTCCACCAAGGCGGCTGCGGCGGCAGCTCGGCTTTAATTTCAATATCACGGGCACGTAAAGTCGGGATCAGGCTGTCATCACTGGGAGCCACAGTTGAGAAATCTTTACCATCTTTCAGCTTACCGCTGATGACATTATCAACTATCGTTACCTGTTTGACCTCATCTTGCTGCACGTGCTTCATAAACGCACTATAAGTGATGTCTGTTTTGCTGACCGTGCTGGCCGAATAATAATCGATCATCCAGATTGCCACGATTATAATCAGCAAATAGAACGTCACGTTCTTAAAAAATCTATTCAAGGAATTGCTCCTCCTTCCACTGCGATCGTCTACCAAATTACAGTAACGTCATTTTTTTATTATAATATAGATGCGGAAATTCTACAACCATTAGTCGATAAAATCATGTACGCGCATAAACACAAGGCTTTAAAACACCGATATAAGGTAAGTTACGATAGTTACCGGCGTAATCCAATCCATAGCCTACAGCAAACTCGTCAGGAATACAGAAGCCTACATAATCCGCACTTTTACCATTGACGCGCCTGTCGGCCTTATCGCACATTACCGCTGTTTTGATAGAAGCCGGCTTGTGCTGCTGCAGCATACAGCAAACAGCTTCAAGGGTCAGCCCTGTGTCAATGATGTCATCGACCAGGATCACATGCCGTCCCGCCAGTTCCTCAGCCACATCAAGCTTAACACTGACATTACCGCAGCTATTAGTGCTGTTGCCATAAGAAGACGCGACCATAAAATCGATCTTGACAGGCATATCCATTGCCAAAGTCAGATCAGTCGCAAAATAAGCGGCGCCTTTTAAAAGTGCTATTACTACTACTTCTTTGCCTGCATAATCTTGTTTCAGCTGGGCTCCCAATTCCCGGACCCGCGCTTTTATTTCTTCCTCTGTCAGTAAGATTTTACCAATATCTTCATGCATATCCACTACTTATCATCTCCCAGACTGAAATATTTAATATCCAACGTCAGCCATGCTTCGCAGCCCTGCTCCTGTTCATGCCAGCCTGCAGCTTTCCCTCCCACCAGCCATAGGACCTGTTTACCGCAGGTTACTAAAAGCTGACTTTTTCTCTGTTCCGGAGGTACTTTAATGTCGTTAAAATACTTTTTTAATTTTTTGCTTCCCAAAGACCCGGCCGGAAAAAATATGTCGCCGTCCTGCCTCTGCCTCACTTCCAGCTGCCTGTCCTGCAGCAAATGCCAGGGATATATTGCTGCATGCCCCAAGAGACTTGCTGATCCCTTAAAGTAACCCAAACTTAAAATACCGTTTGGGAGCTCAACTTGCAGCCTGCCAGCTTTCTGCAGCTCAGCCAAATCAAAAACATAATTCTGCGCTGCTATCGCTGACGGTGTTTCAGCTGCAGCAACTGTAAGCTTACCATAGCTGTATACAGCACAGGTCCCGCCAGGCAGCATAAGCCTTTTATTGCTACTGCCTTTATGCACCAAGCCGATCACCTGCTGCGTCTGCTGAAAGGTAAGCAGACCTGCAGCTCCAAGCTTTTTCCACATCATCCTGATGATACGTGAACACAGCGCGGCAGGCAGCGAAAGCAGCCAGGCTGTATCACAGCTGCAGGAATGATCGTCCTGCAGCACATACTGCAAAAACTTCTCTTCTGCCAGCTCATTCAAACAATCAGCATCCTCAGCAGTCAACGTCGCAGTCTGTGCTAAAGCCTGTTTGATATTAGGATTGAATTCCCGTTCCAGCAAAGGCAGCAATATATGCCGCACTTTATTCCGCGTATAGTACAAATCCATATTACTGCTGTCAGTACGATAATCCAAGCTACGCATTGCGCAATATGCTTCCAGCATCCGACGGCTCACCTGCAAAAAGGGCCGTACGATACTGTTATTGTGACAGCGCATTCCCCCAAGCCCTTCCGCACCGCTGCCTCGCAGCAAATGCAGCAGCAGGGTTTCTGCCTGATCGTCACGGTGGTGTGCTGTCACAATATACTCAGACTTGTGTTTACTGAGAATCTCAAATAAAACAGTATAGCGTAATTTACGAGCCGCGTCCTCTACAGAAAGTTTACTCTCCGCAGCAAATTTTTTAGCGTCAACACGCAGAACTTCACAGGCAACCTGACGCATCCGGCAGAATTCCACAACAAAATCAGCATCAGCCAAAGCTTCGCTGCCACGCAAACCATGCTCTACATGACAAACTACCAGCTGATACTTCCGTTTTTCCTGCAGCAGCAGCAGTGCATCAGCCAAAGCAATTGAATCGGCCCCACCGCTGCAGGCAACAATTATTTTACTGCCGACAGGCAGATGTTCCTCTACCTGATCGAGAATTTCAGTAATTTGCCTGTGTTCTTTCATCGTTTCACCTTATTATCCTACAACCCAAATAAAAAAGGCACCTCTGCTGGAAGTGCCTTTTTAGACATTATCTGTCGCGGCTGGCGCCACGGCCGCCGCGCTTAGACTCCGTATTGCGTTTCAGATCTAATAATCTGTCATCGCTGTCTTTTAAAAAGCGCGATAATTTATCTTCAAAGGAAACAGGAGGTGCCACTTTAGGTGCACGACGTTCCTGACTTACCGGACGCTGCGGTTTCGGAGGTGCCGGAGGCGGCGGTGTCAGCTGCTTAATGGACAGACCTATCTTACCGCGTTCGTCAATAGACAACACTTTGACCTTGACCTTATCTTTTTCCTTTAAAAAATCATGTACATCTTTTACATATACATTGGAGACTTCGGAAATATGTATAAGACCAACTTTTCCTTCAGGCAATTGCACAAACGCTCCAAAATTTGTGATACCAGTAACTTCACCTTCAACGATTGCACCAACTTCGAGTGACATAAAGCGGATAATCCCCCTTAAAAAATCTTTATACAGTAAGTATTATACCCTTCTTTTAAAATCAGTGTCAACTGCATTGTACAAATATATGAAAAAAGATAAAAAATAACAGCTGTACGCCAGTAAAATCGACTGTACAGCTGTTATTTTTTCTTTTCCTCAGCTTCTGTTTCCTGTTTTTGCTGCTTTTCCTGTTCATCAACTATAAACAGCGGTACTTCGTTCTTGCCAACCATATTATGGTCTTCACGCGCCAGTTTTTCAATATATTTCAAATCGTCCAAACGTTTGCGTTCAGCTTCAAGCTCAGCCTGAACTTTTTTTAATTCGTCGACACGCTGCTGAGTGGCTGACATTTCCTTATTGATCTGGTAGATCTTGTACTCCTGCCTGCCCAATACGCCCAAGCAGATGATCAGTAAAATAATCAGGACCCATAAAAAGTCATTAGAGCTGCGGCGTTTTTTTCTGCGCATCTCAGCCATTTTGAGCTCCTTCCTG
>OMGL01001660.1_pt1 | contig 13013 bp, 6 predicted proteins | sample 1645831 | NCBI WGS metagenome assembly OMGL01 (sample SAMN00849301, study PRJEB25192) | human gut metagenome | reverse complement strand
CGGGGACTACGTTGACGCTGCCTGTCTCGCCCGGGTGCCGTCGGGCCAGGGAGGGGCGTCTTCGCTGATAATTGCTTTGTTGGGAGGGCTGCTTTCATGCGGCTCTTTCTTTGTTTTTGGGTATATTTGTTCTTGTTGAATTGTTCTTGCGGCTGGGCGCGCATGCGGCCTGGAACGCTTCTTTTGTAGCCGTCTCGGCTCGTTATTGAGAGGAGACAAACTTATATGCGTATTGTGTTTATGGGTACGCCTGATTTTGCTGTGCCTTCTTTGACTTCGCTTGTTGAGGCTGGGAATGAGATTGCGCTTGTTGTTACTCGTCCTGATGCTGTTCGTGGGCGTGGTAAGAAGCTTGAGCCGTCTCCTGTTAAGGCTAAGGCGCTTGAGCTGGGGTTACCGGTTGTTGAGGCTAATCGTATGACGCCTGAGGTTGTTGAGGTGCTCCAGGCTGCCCAGGCTGATATTTTCTGTGTGGCTGCTTATGGCTGTATTTTGCCTGATGAGGTGCTGCATATGGCGCCGCTTGGTATTGTGAATGTTCATGCGTCCTTGCTGCCTCGTTGGCGTGGGGCTGCTCCTATTCAGCGTGCCATTCTTGCTGGTGATGAGATTGCTGGCGTTTCTATTATGCGCATTGGGCATGGCGTGGATACCGGCGCCTATTGTGCGCAGGCCTCGATCTCGGTTGCCGGTAAGCATGCCGAGGCGCTGACTATGGAGCTCGCTGAGCTCGGCGGCAAACTGCTTGCCGATACGCTTCCTTCTCTTGCCGATGGCACCGCCGTGTGGATCGAACAGGACGAGGCGCTCGTTACCCATGCTGCCAAGATTTCTAAGCAGGAGATGCGCTTGGATCCGCACATGGCGGCGCTTGATTGCGTGCGTCATGTGCTTGCCTCGTCCGATACCGCGCCTGCTCGTTGCGTGATTGCCGGCAAGACCGTGCGTGTGCTCGATGCTGCGGCGGCTGATGTGTCGCTTGGCGAGGGTCAGGTTCTCGTTCAGGCTAAGCGTGTTTACCTTGGCCTTTCCGATGGCTCGGTTGAGTTGCTCGAGGTTAAGCCTGATGGCAAGCGTGCTATGGCCGCTTCTGCTTGGGCTGCTGGCCTGCAGGGTGCCGATCTTTCGTGGGGTGTTTTGTCATGAGCAAGCTGTCTCCCGCGCGCAAGCTTGCGCTCGATGTACTGATGGAGGCCGATCGCCGCGGCATGTATGCGCGCGACGTGCTGTCCTCTCGCGCTTCGGCCAAGGCTATTGACCAGCGCGATTCCGCTTTTGCCGCCCGCTTGGCGCTGGGCGTGGCCGCCACGCAGGGTATTTTGGACGAGCTGCTCGATCAGTTTCTCGATAAACCCAAAAAGGTTGCGCCGCGCGTTCGCATGGCGCTTCGTATCTCGGCCTTCGAGATGCTCTACCTGCATACGCCGGGCCGCGTTGCCGTGAGCCAGGGTGTTGAGCTGGTGCGCAGTGGTGCTAAGTCTGCTGCGGGCCTGGCAAACGCGGTGCTGCACAAGGTTGCGGACAACGTTGAGGACTTTGCCACGGCATCCGACGTGGATGAGTCCGAGCGACGCTTGGTTCGTCTGTCGCGCCTGATGGGTCTTCCGCGCTGGCTATGCGCTCGCATTATGGCGTCGTTTGACACTCCAGAGGGTGCGCTCGGCTTCGCCGGCAATCTGGCGCCCGCGCCGCTCGCTTTGCACGAGAACGCCTTTGCAACCAAACCTGATCCGTACCTATCGCAGCTTGTGGCACCCGTGTTCCCGGGCTGCCATGCCCCGGTTGATGCCCAGGTTACCGTTGCTTCGGGTGTGTTTGAGCGTGCTGCCGCGGTGGCATCCGATCTCAACGCGCAGCTTATCGCCACAGCTGCCACTCGCCCTGGTAGCTGCCTTGAGATTGGTGCCGGCCGTGGCACCAAGACCTATGTGATGATGTGCCAGGCCAAGCGTGCGGGCTATGAGCGTCAGCATACGGCGCTCGATCTGCATGATCGCAAGTGCGATCTGAATCTCGCTCGTCTGCATAAGGCCGGTATTCAGGGCGTTCGCACGGTTTCGGGTGATGCTTGCGAGCTTGATGAGGTGCTCACATCGTTTGATGCCATGCTTGGCGAGCCGGTTAAGTTCGACACGGTCTTTATCGATGCGCCGTGCTCGGGCACCGGTACCATGCGCCGTCATCCCGAGATCCCGTGGCGCCTGACCGAAAAAGATGTGACGGTTGAGCTGCCCAAGCTGCAGTTGACGATGCTCAAAGAGGCTGCTGAGCGCGTGACTGCCGGCGGCGAGCTCATCTATGCGACATGCTCGGTCTTCGACGAGGAGAACACGCAGGTGGTGGACGCTTTCCTGAGCTCTTCCGAGGGCGCCGGCTTTAGCGTGGCGCCGCTTTCTGAGGCGCAGATTCTGCAACTGCCCGAGTTTGCCCAGGCCAAGAAGCTCGTCTGCGTACGCCAAAACGACCGAGGCCTCTTCCAAAGCGTGCCGGTAAACGCTGACTCCTACGACGGCCACTTCTGCGCCAGGCTGGTCCGCCAGTAAATCGAAGCCCCGTCCCAAATCAGCTAACTTGGGACGGGGCTATTTTAGCTACTTTGTGCCTCTTCGATCCGTTCGCCATGAAATGCGGCTATTTACTACGTTAAGCCGGCTGTCCTCATCCATGCCGAATTTTGTGAAATCAAAACCGCAGGTAGACGGCTTGTCGTTTTTGCAAATACGCTGCTATGCTCGACCAATACGGGTCAAACGTAGTAAATGGGCCGCTTTCGTGGCGCAACTCCAGAGTAGTCAATTTGGGAGCGGGGCTACTTGCCTGTTAGTGGCTGTGCGGGCAGTTGGCGCAGCAGCCACTCGTGGCGCTGGTGCTGGAGCCGCCGCTTCGCTGGTCGGTGTTGTAGAAGCCGCTGCCCTCAAACTTGATGCCGCTGGCCGAGAACGTCTTGGCGGCCGGAGCGCCGCAGTTGGGGCACACGACCTCGGGGGTCTCGGACATGGGATGCTCAACCTCAAACACGTTGCCGCAGCTCGAGCACTTGTAATCGTAGCGCGCCATAATACTTCCTTTTCAGCACAAAGCGGGCAGATTACTCTGCCCGCAAAAATTCAAACGTCTGTAACTGTACCCTATATCGGGCGTTTTATCACGCTTCGCCCCAGAATCTATGCGTGTTGCGCAGGAGCTGTGCGGTTTTGCTCTCGGCGGCCGCAACGTCGGCCTCGTCAGCCTGCCAGGTCCAGTTGCCCGTGGCCACGCCCGGTACGTTCATGCGCGCGTCGTCGCCCAGCCCCAGGACATCCTGCAGCGGCATCATCACCAGGGGAGCGTCGCTTGTCAGCGCGTCACTCATCAGCTTGGCTGCCACCTCAACACCGCTCGGCTCGTCGCCGCCCGCAAAGGAGCGCGTGCACCAACCCGCGAGCGTCGACGTGTCGTGAGTCGATGTGTACAGGATCTTGCCGGGCGTAGGGTGCACGCCGCAACGAACGTCGTAATCGCTAAACTCCAGTACGTCCATACCGGGGAAGCCGCAAGTCGAAGCCATGGCGCGAACACCGGGCGTCAGGTAGCCCAGGTCCTCGGCGATAAAGTTGAGCGGCCCCAGCTCGTCATAGGCGGTCTGGAACAGGTCCTTGCCCGGGCCTGCCAGCCAACGCCCGTCGGCGCAGGCCTTACCCGCGGGAATGCTAAAGTAGCTGTGGAAGCCCAGGAAGTGATCCAGGCGCACGCGGTCGTAGAGCGAAAATGCACGACGCAGGCGATCCATCCACCAGCTATAGCCGTTCTGCTTCATGTGGTCCCAGCGGAACGTCGGGTTGCCCCACACCTGGCCCTCGGGCGCAAAGTTGTCGGGCGGCGCACCGGAGATCTCGATTGCCTTACCGGTATCGGACAACCAGAAGTTCTCGGGCTCGCTCCACGCGTCGGCCGAATCGTCGGACACGTACATAGGGATATCGCCGATGACCTCGATGCCCTTCTTGTGCGCATAGTTCATGAGCTCGCACCAGGCCAGGTCAAAGCGGTACTGCATGTACGCCTGAAGCTCGGCCTCGTCGTGGAAGCGCTTGTCGTCGATCAGATGCTCGTTGTAGCGCGCGACATCTGCCGGCCAATCGTGGCGCGATTCGCCCTCAAAGTACTTTTTGACGGCCATGTAGACGCAGTACTTCTCGAGCCAATCGGCATTGCGATGTTTAAACGCGGTGTACAGCGGATCGGCATCCTCGCCGCCACGGGCCTTCCAAGTCTCAAAGTCGGCCGCCAGCTCTTCTTGGCTCTCGGGCAGCAGGTCAATATTGCCCGCAAAGGCCGAAGGCCCAGCGTAAGGGGAGCGGAAGAAGTCCGTCGGGTTGACGGGCAGGACCTGCCAGTAGCGCATACCCATAGCGGCCAGATGGTCGATAAAGCGACGCGTGGGTGCGCCGATCGTGCCGGGCTTGCCATCGTCGGTGGGCACCGAGGTGATATGGCACACAACGCCCGCGCCGTGATCGAGCGGCTCCTGCAGGCGCTGCTCGGCATGGTGATAGATGATCGACGAGCCCAGCGGATACAGATCGAGCGTGACCGTACCGTTGTGTATCTCGCACTCGCGACCGCTGATGACGTCACTCGCGCATTCGCCGAGCGCCGGAATCGTCACGCGGTGCGAATTGCGCAGACTGCGGTTGATGATAACCGTCGCGGACTCGCCATCCTTGCCCGTGCGGTTGTAGGCCAGCACCTCGTCGTTGAGCGCGAAGGCCTTGATCTCGCCGTCGATCATAAACGGCAGTGCGCGGCGTACGGCGGAGGCGTTCTTGACAATAGCCAGCGTGTCGAAGTCGTGCAGGTCTTCCTTCAAGGGCAAGGTGCGGCGGTTGCCCGGATCGGTAAGGCCCTCCAGGCCGTACTCGTCGCCGTAGTAGATCGAAGGCACGCCGGGGAAGGTCATCTGCATGAGCGTGGCGAGCCAAAAACGGCTCTTGGCCAGGCCCATCGAGTTCTCGTCCAGACGCCACTTGCTGCGCTCGCACTCGGGCAGCTGCGACTCGTCGGGGCCGCCGCCGAGCACCGAGATGATACGCGGGCGGTCGTGGCTCGAAAGCAGATTGAGCGCGCAGGACAATGCCTCGCTCGGGTAGTTCTCGCGCAGGGTTTCGATATCCTCGGCTGCCTGGTAGGCGTTCTTGTAGCCCATCAAAAAGCCGATGACCATGTCGCGGAAGGGGTAATCCATAGCAGAGTCCAGCTCGGAGCCCTGCAGGTAGCGACGCAGATGGCCGTAGCTAATTTTGTTGGAGGCGTCTTCCCAGACTTCGCCGAGCAACAGTGCGTCAGGCTTTTCGGCAAGTACGGCCTTCTTGATCTCGGCCAGGAAGTCGTCGGAAAGCTCGTCAGCGACGTCTAGGCGCCAGCCATGAGCGCCGGCACGTAGCCATTTACGGATCACGCCGTCCTTGCCCAGGAGCCGCTCGCGTACCAGCTCGGAGCTCTCATTGATGGCGGGCATATTGCCCACGCCCCACCAGCAGTCGTACGAGCCGTCCTCGTGGAAATAAAACGCATCGCGCCACGGCGAGTCCTCACTCTGCCACGCGCCCACGCCGGGGTAGTTGCCGTAGCGGTTGAAGTAGATCGAATCGTCGCCCGTGTGGTTGAAGACGCCATCCAGGATGATGGAGATGCCTAGCTTCTCGGCTGCCTGGCACAGCTCGGTAAAGTCCTGCTCGGTGCCCAGGATCGGGTCGATCTTGGTGTAGTCGGCCGTGTCGTAGCGGTGGTTGCTCGCGGCCTCAAAGATGGGGTTGAGGTAGATGGCCGTGAAGCCCAGCTCCGCGATGCGGGGCAGGTCATTTTGGATACCCTTGAGCGAGCCGCCATAGAAGTCCCAGGTCTTGATGGAGCCGTCCTCGGCGCGCTCGTATACGGGCGGCTCGTTCCAGTCCTCGATCATGCGGCGCTGGATTCCGTTGCGCGGTTTTTCAACCTCGGCCAGCGTGCGCTCGTGCCAGTTTTCGTCGCGGGCATAGCGGTCGGGGAAGATCTGGTACACCATGCCGCGCTCGTACCAGACGGGGCGGTTCTCGCGGTGCTTATAGACGGTAATCTGGAAGGACGGCACCTCGGCGTAGTCGTAGGTTACGCCCTCGCCGCCGGTGCGGCCCTGCGGTGCGCCCAGGCGAACCTCGGGCTGGCCCTCGATATTGCAGATAAAGCTGTACCACACCAGACAAGGTTCAGTGCATTTGAGCTCGCCGGTAAAAATGCCATCACCTTCGTGCTCCATTGGAATCAGGGTCTCGCCGACTTCATCGACCCAGGTGCGCAGGGTGAGCGTTGCCTGGTTGGGATCGGCATCCTCCAAAATCACCGAGAGAGCAACGGAAGTTCCAGTGGTCACAGCGCCAAACGGAGTGCGAAACTGCGGCAGGCGGCTGTTGTGAATCAATCTCATAGTACGGTCCAGTTCAATAGAATCATGGCCTGCTGGCCATGGGCTTTACGCACAGGTTATAAGTATATCTGTTGTACACAGGGTGTATAAACAACATCCGTTTACCATCGGCGAACGGTTGTCCTAGAAAATCGTTTTACCAACTATCCACAGAGAAGGGGCGCCCGGTTGGAGCGCCCCTTGCTTAGGGTTTGATGAGGTTTTGGATCGTCTGTGGGTTAGCGGCGCTTGCGGGTGGCCGTTGCCTTGCGGACGGAGGTCTTCTTGGTAGGAGCCTTTTCCTCGGCCGGAGCGGCGGGGGAGACCGGGGCCTCCTTGGCGAGCTCGGCCTTTGCCGTAGCCTTCGGAGCGGTCTTGACCTCGGCGGCCTTCGGTGCCGGCTCGGCCTTTACTGCGGGCTTTTCCTCGACCTTAGCCTCTGCCTTGGGAGCAGCGTTCTTGGCCGTGGCCTTTTTGACCGTCGTCGTAGCGCGCTTGCGCGTGGTGGTCTTGGCGGCCGGCTTAGCCTCGACAGCTTCCTCAGCCTTAGGCGCAGCGGGCGTCTCCTCGACTTTGGCGGCCGGCTTAGCGGCCGCCTTGGTCGTGGCGACCTTCTTGGTCGTCGACTTCGTAGCCGTGGTCTTCTTGGTGGTCGTCTTCTTGGCAGCGGCCTTGGCCGGAGCTTTTGCCGCGGGCTTAACCTCGGCTGCAGCGGTCTCGGCCTTTACCTCGGGAACGACCTCGGCCTCGGTGGCCTTCTTGACAGCTGCGGTGGTGCGCTTGCGCGCGGTCGTTGCCTTGGCCGAAGTCGTCTTTGCAGCGGTGGCCTTAGTGGCAGTGGTCTTGGCTGCAGAGGTCTTGCTCGCAGTTGTAGACTTGCTCGCCGTGGCCTTCTTAGCCGTCGTCTTGCGGGCCGTCGTCTTCTTAGCGGCAGGCTTCGCAGCGGGCTTAACCTCGGCATCAGCAGCGGGCTTCGCCTCGGCCTTGGGCTCCTCAGCGGCCACCGGCTCAGCAACAGCCTCAGGCTCGTCGACAACAGCCGCCGGCCTCTCAATCTCCGGGTGCATAAAGAAGTACAGGTCCAGATACTTGTCGGCCGAGCGCGTCCAGCTAAAGTCCTGGCTCATGGCCTGCGTGACCAGCTGGTTCCAGGCATCGCGGTTGTCCCAGAACAGGCGCGCCGCGCGGAACACGGCGTCGCCCATCTCGTCGCCGTTAAAGTTACTAAACGAGAATCCCGTGCCCTCGCCGGTAAACTCGTTATACGGGATCACCGTGTCCTTCAGACCGCCGGTCTCGCGAACAATCGGCAGGGTGCCGTAGCGCATGGCGATGATCTGCGACAGGCCGCAGGGCTCAAACTTCGAAGGCATCAGGAACATGTCGGCGGCGGCATACATACGCTGCGACAGCGCAGGATCGAACTCGATGCGCGCGGCCATGGTGCCGGGGTACTTGTCCTGGAAGTAGCGCAGGCCGTCCTCGTAGTCGCGGTCGCCGGTGCCCAGCACCGCCACCTGCACGCCGCCGGCCAAAATGCGGTCGAGCGCGTACATGACCAGGTCCATGCCCTTCTGGCGCGTCAGGCGCGTGACCATCACCATAAGCGGACGGTCGTCGCGAACCTCGAGCCCCAGCTCCTCCTGCAGCTTGGCCTTGCACACGGCCTTGCCGGAACGGTCATCAACCGTGTAGTTGGCGGCAATGCGCTTGTCGGTCGCCGGGTCAAAGCCCGCCACGTCAATGCCGTTCAAAATGCCCTGCAGCGCATAGGAGCGCTCGCGCAGCACACCGTCCAGGCCCTCGCCAAACTCGGGCGTCTGGATCTCGTTGGCATAGGTGGGGCTCACCGTGGTGATGGCATCGGCATAGCGCAGCGCGCCCAGCATGTAGTTGATGCTGCAGGCGTCGCAACGCAGCTGCGAGGCGGCCGCCGGAATATGCGCCACGCCCAGGATGTCCTCCATCACGGTGTCGCTGAACTGGCCCTGGAACGCCACGTTGTGGATCGAGAACACGGTCTTGACGCGGTCGTACAGCGGCAGGCCCTGGTAGAACTCGCGCAAGAACACGGGCGCCAGTGCTGTCTGCCAGTCATTGCAGTGCAGGATGTCGCACTCAAAGCCGGCCGGCAGGTGCTGCAGACTCTCGGTGATGGCCTTGGAGAAGAACGCAAAGCGCTCGCCGTCATCAAAGAAGCCGTACGGATAGTCGCGCGCAAAGTAGCGCTCGTTGTCGATGAACATATAGGTGACGCCGTCGTGCTCGAGCTTCTCGAGCCCGCAGTACTCGTTGCGCCAGCCCAGGCTCACGTAAAAGTCGGAGAAGTGCTCCATCTGCGCCTTGTACTCGTTCTTGATGGTGGCGTACTTGGGCACCATCACGATAACCTCGGCGCCGGCGCGCACAAGCGCCGCAGGCAGCGAGCCCGCCACGTCGCCCAGGCCACCGGTCTTAACAAACGGTGCGCACTCGGCCGAGGCAAACACGATCTGCATCTTTTTGCTGGAATCTGCCATATTGTCTCCCATGTTGCAATTCGAGAATAGCCGCCTGGCATAAACCGGGCGGCTATTCTACATGTTACGAGCGATGTTGCGGTGCCAACGTTAACGTACGATGGTGGTGTCGGAAGTTAACGGAGCCTTGCCCAGCACCAGGATGTTCTCGGGCGTGCCGCGAAGCTCGGTGTTGGTGGGGACCACGTTGTTCTTGTCCAGAATGGCGTTCTCGACGCGGGCGCCGCTCTTGATGATGCAGCTCTGGTTGATGATCGAGCTGGTCACCGAAGCGCCTTCCTCGACCACGACGCCGCGCGACAGGATCGAGTTGCGCACGGTGCCCTTGATGATGCAGCCGGCCGAGATGATCGAGTTGCACGCGTGGCTGCCGGTCGCATAGCGCGAAGGCGGCACGTCGTGGGCCTTGGTCAGGATCGGGCGCTCGGGGTCAAAGAGCTGGTCGGCCACGGTCTGGTCGAGCAGGTCCATGCTGCGGCGATACAGCGACTTTTCGCTAAACACGCCCACGACCTCGCCCTTGTACTCGTAGCTGCACACATCGATGTTGCCAAAGTCGCCCTGGAGCGCCTCGAGCAGGTCCAGATAGTCGGCGGCTTGGTAATGGTCGATGATCTCGAGGAGCGTCTCGCGGTTGACGATGCAGCAGTCCATGGAGGCGTTGTCGCCGTACACGACACCGGCGCTCACGCCCGTCAGGCGGCCGTTCTCGTTAATCTCGAGTTTGGTCTCGTCTTCGACATTGCGCGTGGCCTTGCAGTACACCACGGTCATCTGGGCACCGGAGTTCTCGTGCGCCTCGATGATGGTGTTGAGGTCCATGTTAAAGATGATGTTGGTGCCCATCATCACAACATAGGGCTTCTCCGAGCGCTGGAACAGCGTCTTGTTGGAGATGATGTCGCGCAGCAAGAAACGCATGCCGCCCTTGGTGGTGCCATACGCGTTGCCGGGCACCATGAACAGGCCGCCCTTCTTGCGGTCCAGGCCCCAGTCCTTGCCCGAGCCCACGTGGTCGATCAGCGAGCGGTAGTTGCCCGGCATGACGACGCCGACGGTCTTGATGCCGGCATTCATCATGTTGGACAGCGGGAAGTCGATCAGGCGGTAGCGGCCCAAAAACGGAACGGACGCGATGGGGCGATCCTTGAGCAGGACGCTGCCGTAGGTCGAAGAGTAGTTAGCGGTGATGTAACCGATGGCCTTGCGATTGATCATCGGATCATTCCCCCTTCCCGATAACGACGTCATTTCCAACGACGGCCGTATCCTTGGTGGTATCGACAGAGCCGAGCTTCACGCCCTCTTCGACCGTGGAGTTCTCGCCCAAAATAGCGCGGCAGATGTGCGCGCCGCTCTTAACGTGCGCACCCGGCAGCAGCACGGAGTCCTCGACCACGGCGCGCTCCTCGATGATGACATCGGTCGAAAGGATCGAGTGGCGAGCGGTGCCGTAGATCTTGCATCCGTTGGAGACCAGGCAGTCGTCCAGACGGCCGTCCGGGCCAATGTAGTGCGGCGGACGCGTGGTGATGTTGGACATGATGGGGAAGTTCTTGTCAAACAGATCGAACTCGGGGTTGTTGCCCAGCAGGTCCATCGAGGTCTCGTGGAAGCTGGCGATGGTGCCAACATCCTTCCAAAAGCCGTGGAACTCGTAGCTGTACAGGCGCTTGTTCTCGCCGAGCAGCTTGGGGATGATGTCCTTGCCAAAGTCGTGGCTCGAGCGCTGGTCCAGAGCGTCCTCTTCGAGCGCCTCGATCAGCACGTCGGCCGAGAAGATGTAAATGCCCATGGACGCGAGGTTCGAATCGGGCTTCTCGGGCTTCTCGGTGAACTTGGTGATACGACCGTCCTCGGGATCGGTGGTCAGGATGCCAAAGCGGCTGGCCTCCTCCCACGGCACGGGCATAACGCTCACCGTGAGGTCGGCGTTGTTCTCAATGTGCGTCTTGAGCATCTTGCGGTAGTCCATGCGATACAGGTGATCGCCCGAAAGAATCAGAACGTACTTGGGGTCGTTGGCCTTGATGTAGTCGAGGTTCTGCGTAATGGCGTCGGCCGTGCCCGCATACCAGGCGCCACCGGTCTGCGTCTCGTACGGCGGCAGGATCGACACGCCGCCGTCGCGGCTGTCCAGATCCCACGCCTCGCCGGAGCCCACGTAGGCATGCAGCAGGTAGGGACGGTACTGCGTCAGAACGCCCACCGTGTCGATGCCCGAGTTGGAGCAGTTGGACAGCGAAAAGTCGATAATGCGGAACTTGCCACCAAAGCTAACCGCCGGCTTGGCGATCTTTTGGGTGAGTGCCCCCAATCGGCTGCCCTGTCCTCCTGCGAGGAGCATCGCGATGCATTCTTTCTTACTCATCGATTTCTCCTTCTGTCATCGATGTTCCTAACCCATTAGCGACGGGCGCGGCGCTCGGTCGCGCCCGTCGAGTAATGCCGTGCGGCAAAGGGAGCTCGCGCGCCTTTACGCGTGCCAGATCTCGTCGCGGTACTCACGAATGGTGCGGTCGCTCGAGAACCAGCCGGAGGAGGCGGTGTTGAGCAGGGCCTTGCGGTTCCAGGTCTCCTGGTCGCCGTAGCTGCCGGTGAGCTTTTCCCACGCATCCACGTAGCTGCGGAAGTCGGCCATGACCAGGTCGGGGTCGTTGTTGTTCATGAGCTCGTTGTAGATGCTCTCGAAGTTGCCCGAAAGGCCGGCAAACGTGTTGTCCTTGAGCTCGTCCATCACGCGGCCCAAGCGCTCGCGGTCGCCGTTGAGGGTGTCCCACGCAAAGTAGTTGTTCGACGCCCAGAGCTGCTCGACCTCGGGAGCGGTCAGGCCAAAGATGGCCTCGTTCTCGCGACCGGCCAGGTCGGCGATCTCGATGTTGGCGCCGTCGAGGGTGCCCAGCGTAATGGCGCCGTTCATCATGAGCTTCATGTTGGACGTGCCCGAGGCCTCCTTGCCAGCCGTGGAGATCTGCTCCGAAATCTCGGCGGCAGGGTAGATGAGCTGGGCGTTGCTCACGCGGAAGTTGGGGATAAAGCAGACCTTCATGACCTCGTTGACACGGGCATCGTTGTTGATGACGTCGGCCACGGAGTTAATGAGGCGGATGGTCTCCTTGGCGAAGGTGTAGCTCGAGGCAGCCTTGCCGCTAAAGATGAAGGTCGTCGGCGTCACGTGGAAGTTGGGATCGGCGATGCGACGGTTGTAGATGTCCATCACTTTCATGATGTTCATGAGCTGGCGCTTGTAGGCATGGAAACGCTTTACCTGAACATCGAAGACGGTGTTGGGGTCAATGACCAGACCGGTCTCGGCCTTAACGTAGGCGGCCAGGCGCTCCTTGTTGGCGCGCTTGGAGGCACCCACGGCCTTCAGGAACTCGGCGTCGTCCTTAAACTCCTTGAGCTTCTCCAGCTCAAAGGCGTCCTTGAGCCAGCCATCGCCAATGGCCTCGGTCACGAGTTTGGCGTAGGTGGGATTGGCCTCGGCAAAGAAGCGACGGTGCGAGATGCCGTTGGTCTTGTTGTTGAACTTCTCGGGCGTCAGGGCATAGAAGTCCTTGAGCACGATGTTCTTGATGATGTCGGAGTGGATCTTGGCAACGCCATTGACGCTGTGGCTGCAGATTACAGACAGGTTGGCCATGCGAATCTCGCCGTCCCACAGGATGGCGGTCTGGCGCAGACGCTCCTGCCAGCCCTCCTGCGTGGTGTCGAACGACTCGTGCCAGCGACGGCTGATCTCGTCGATGATCTGATACACGCGGGGGAGGAGCTTGGAGAACGTACCGATGGGCCACTTCTCCAGAGCCTCGGGCAGGATGGTGTGGTTGGTGTAGCTCACGACCTGCGTCACGATGTTCCAGGCGTCGTCCCACTCGAGCTTCTTCTCGTCGATGAGGATACGCATGAGCTCGGGGCCGCACATGGCGGGGTGGGTGTCGTTGGTGTGGATGGCCACAAACTGCGGCAGCAGCTCCCAGTTCTCGCCGTGCTCCTTCTCAAAGGTGTCGAGCAGGCTGTAGATGCCGGCCGAGACAAACAGGTACTCCTGCTTCAGGCGCAGCAGACGG
>OMGL01001653.1_pt1 | contig 13061 bp, 14 predicted proteins | sample 1645831 | NCBI WGS metagenome assembly OMGL01 (sample SAMN00849301, study PRJEB25192) | human gut metagenome | reverse complement strand
TTTTCGATATTGTTCAATTTTCAAGGTCCTGTAGCGCCTCAGCCAAGCGGCTGACAGCTTATTTATTTTACCACCGAAGTGCCAGATTGTCAAGCACTTTTTTGAAGATTTTTTGAAGTTCTTAGGAGAACCAATCGACCTTCGTACTTTTCCTGTCGCTTTTGGTAGGTATTTATGTCAGACGTCCGCCTGACAGTAATGTATTTTATCACATACCCCCTCAAAAAGCAAGTCCTTTTTTCACTTTTTTTGAATTATTTTGCGGTTCGTCCTTTTGCCCAGTTTTTTCTCTCAGATTTGGCCGCTCTGTCCATCATTCGTCCAACAGCCTGTCCCGCATCACCTTTAATATCTTGCGCTCCCGCCGGGAGATCTGTACCTGCGTGGTATGGAGCAGTTTTGCCGTATCGCTCTGGGTCTTGCCCCCATAAAAGCGAAGCTGGATAATAAGCCTGTCCTCTTCGGGCAGGCTCTTCAATACCTCCGCCAGACCTATCTTATCCGCAAGCTCTTCCTCCGGCGACTCTACCGGAATATCCATCTGACGGTCGCCCTCTTCCCGATTCTCCGGCGTCAGACTCAACGCAGGCTGCGCCGCCTGGATAGCCAGCGTGATATTCTCTACGCTTTCCCCCAGCTCCTCTGCCAGCTGCGACAGAGTAGGCTCTGTTCCGCAAAGCTTGCTGTGATGCTCCCGGGCCGCATTGATGCGCAGGCTCAGCTCTTTGAGTGACCGGCTCACCTTTACGGTGCCGCCGTCCCGAAACAGCTTTTTGATTTCGCCCAGAATGACCGGCACGGCGTAGGTGGAAAAACAGACGCCACGCGACTCATCAAACCCGTCATACGCTTTTACCAGCCCCATACACCCGGCGCTGTAGAGGTCGTCGTATTCAATGCCTCTCCCCCGGAACCGTCCGGCACAGGAATGCACCAGTCCCAGATTCTGCTCGATGAATGTGCTCCGCCGGGTCTTGTCCGTTACCATTGCGACGCCCTCTTTCTCTTTATTATGTAGAGCGCTCATCCAGACGCTTGGTCAGCACCACCCGCGTCCCCTTTCCGGGCTGAGAGGACACCGTGACCTTATCCATAAAGCTCTGCATGACCGCGAAGCCCAGGCCGGAGCGCTCCTCCGGGTTGCCGGTGGTGAAGAGAGGCTCCATGGCCTTTTCGACGTCCGGGATGCCGATTCCCTTATCCGTCACCGTTATCTTCACCAGCCGCTCCGGGTAGACGGCGATGCTCAGGGTCACGGGACCGATGGCATCCGGGTAGGCGTGGACGATGCAGTTGGTCACCGCCTCGGACACCGCCGTCTTGATGTCGGCCAGCTGCGGCACGGTGGGGTCATACCGAGCCAGAAAGGCCGCCGCTGCGCCCCGGGCAAAGGCCTCGTTGGCACTGAGCGAATCAAATTGGATTTTTGCACTGTTTTCCGCTTTCATTTATATCCCTCCTGATACTTCCCCGCCCGGCTCGGTGCAGGGGATGCTTGCAAGCTGTAAGACCCGCCGGAGCTGTTCCGGCGCGTGCTGGATGCGCAGACTGCCGCCCAGCGTCCGGGCGCAGCGCTGCCGCCCCAATATCAGCCCGATGCCCGACGAATCCATGAACCCCACTCCGCCGAGGTCTATCACCAGAATGCGCGGGCTGCGGGTGAGCAGGGCGTCGTCCAGCTGGATGCGAAGCCCCTGCGCCGCGTCGTGGTCGATCTCGCCGGCCAGATAGGCGTAGAGCACATCGTCCGCCGCGCTGAAGGTCACTGTCGCCATATCCTCATCTCCTTTTTTCTGGCATAAAGAAAAGACCTGTACACCTTTTCAGTGTACAGGTCTTTCGGGTTATTTTTTAGAGAACGGTGTCGCTCAGCGGTTCTCCAGCAGCTTTTCCGCCTCGAGGGCGATGGCCTCACTGCCGCAGACCAGCAGGCCGCGGCGGCTGTTGGCTTTCGCCTGCTCCACAGCCTCGGCCAGCGTCGGGCAGAACACCGCGTCGAAGTGATACCGTGCCTTTTCGGTCAGGCGCTCTGCCAGCGCCGCTTCCGTTCCCGCCGGGGCGACAAGGAAGACTTTGTCGAAGGGGTTCTCGCCCATGCCGGGCATAGTGCTCTTGTCCTTCTTCTGCTCTTCTGAAGTCAGGCCGGTCTCCAGTGCGGCAAGGAACGACTCCGCGCCTTCCTCCTCAGTCAGGCCGATCACGGCGCTCATATGGCGTACTTTCGCCATATTGAGGACGCGTAGAAGGGCTGCAGCCTGCTGCGGAGTACGGCAGGCGTCGAGGATAATGAGGGGCTTCTGGGACAGGACGCGGATGCTGCTGCGGTTCTCCACAGCGGCAAGACCCGCCAGAATGGCCTCATCGGGGATCTCAAAGCCCTTGCGCCAGAGGGCCAATGCCAGCTCGACCGCAACGGCAGCATTGCCCGCCGCGTGACGGCCCAGGAAGGCCAGCGGGGCGGTGTATCCGCCGTAGTCCACCTTGCTGGTGAACTTTTCCGCCTCGAGGAAGGTGATGTCCTCGGCGTCGGGGACGACGAGCTCACACTCGGCCTTGGCCGCCGCCACCACCAGCTCACTCAGAACAGCCTTCGGCTGCTCCGGCGCGGTGACGCAGACGGCGCCTTTCCGCATGACGCCTGCGGCCAGTGCGGCCAGACGCTCCACTGAGCGGCTCACGCCGTCCGGGCCGATGGCCGTGACGGCGCAGACCGGCATCTGGGGCAGGGCCGATGCCAGACCGGCATCCGGCAGCTCCACCACAGCCAGCTTGCAGCCCGCCGCACCAAAGCAGCGGGCTGCAGCCGCCAGCTCTGCCGCCTCACGGGGCAGAGCCTTTGCGGCATTGAGAGCCTCGGCAGCCTGACAAAGCAGCACCGGGTCCACCGACACGCCGCCGATGGCGATGCGGGCCGACAGCGGCTCGCATCCGGCGCGGTAGAAGCCGACGTGGAACGCCGCCTCCCGCAGGATAGCCGCCAGCAGACCGGCAGCAGCGGTCTTGCCCGCCGTGCCGGCCACACCGACGAACTGCACCTTCTGGACATCCGCCGTCAGGGCAGCGCGCAGCTCCTCCGCCGGGGCAAAGCCCTCGGGCAGAGAAGAAAAATATTCGTTTGCCTGTTCGATGGTCATTGCGTCAATCCTCGTTTCGATGTTTGTAGAGCAGCCAGCACATCCTGCACAGGGCCAGACAGAACAACCCCACCAGAATACCGGCCATCGCGCCCGAAAAATCCAGCCAGACGTCGGTGAGCTGGCTGCTCCGGCCATCGCTGAACATCTGGATGGTCTCGTCCGTCAGAGCCGTGAGCAGACCGCCCAGGATCGGCCACGAGATGTGAACAAAAAAGTGCCGGGTATAGACCCGCAGGCAGAGAGTGAGCAGGAAGCCTTCCAGCGCATACTCACAGAAATGTGCCAGCTTGCGCACGATGTGGTCTGTCAGATGGTTCGCCACGCCGGGCATTCCCAGACGGGTGAACACCTTTTTCATCAGGAGCAATACTCGTCCGCTTGCCGATTCCGAGACGTCACCGATCTGCATGGAGTTGGAAAAGATGAAGACAATGCAGGCAATGAGCGCAAAGGTAAAGATGACTCGTGCCGCAATGAGCCAGGGAGAAGTTTTTTGCATATCAGGACCCGTTTTCCGCATCAGCCCAGGGCCTTGATGCTCTGCTCAATGTTGGCAAGCTTATCCTGGCTCTTGGCGTGCTTATTGCGGATGTCCTCCACCAGAGCGGCGGGAGCGCGCTCGACGAACTTGGGGTTGTTGAGCTGGTTCTCGAACATGGCCAGTTCCTTCTCGGCCTTGGCCTTTTCCTTGTTCAGACGGGCCAGCTCCTTGTCGCGGTCGATGAGCTCCATCATGGGGATGAAGCCGCGGGCGGCGTGGGTGGACACCTGCACCATGCCGTCGGTGCTGCCCTCATACTTTTCGGTGAAGGTCACATCGGTGGCGAAGGCGAACTTTGCCAGATAGACCTCGGCGCTCTGGAAGGGAGCCGGGTCAGCCGTCTCGATGATCATGCTGGTCTTCTTGGCGGGGTGGACGTTCATCTCGGTGCGCATGGTACGTACAGCCTTGATGTAGTCCATCACCTTCTCGAAAGCTTCCTCTTCGCCGGCCCAGTTGTGAGCTTCATCGAAGGTGGGCCAGCTCTGGGTCATGATGGTCTCGGCAGAGCCGGGCAGAGCCTGATACAGCTCCTCGGTGATGAAGGGCATGAAGGGGTGCAGCAGCTTGAGGGCCTTGTCCAGCACATACACCAGCACTCGGCGGGCAGTGTCGGCCTGCTCGGCGTCGCCGGAGTTCAGGCGGGGCTTTGCGATTTCGATGAACCAGTCGCAGTAGACGTCCCAGATGAAGCTGTTGATCTTGGCAGCGGCCAGACCCATCTCGTAGTGGTCGAGATTGTCGCTCATGGCGCCGGCCACCTGATTCAGCTTGGTCAGCACCCACTTATCGCTCATGTCCAGCTTATCCTCGCTGGGCAGGCCGGGCTGGAAGTCCTCGGGCAGGTTCATCAGCACGAAGCGGGTAGCGTTCCACAGCTTGTTTGCAAAGTTGCGGGCAGCCTCCACCTTCTTCTCGCTGTAGCGCATGTCGTTGCCCGGGGTAGAGCCGTCCACCAGCATGAAGCGCAGTGCGTCAGCGCCGTACTGGGCGATGACTTCCAGCGGGTCGATGCCGTTGCCGAGGCTCTTGGACATCTTGCGGCCCTGGCTGTCGCGGACGATGCCGTGGATGCAGACGGTGTCGAAGGGAGCCTTGCCGGTGTAAGCCAGACCGGAGAAGATCATGCGGCTGACCCAGAAGCCGATGATGTCGTAGCCGGTGACGAGGGTGTTGGTGGGATAGAAATACTTGAGGTCTTCGCTCTCCTCATTGGGCCAGCCCAGAGTGCTGAAGGGCCACAGAGCAGAAGAGAACCAGGTGTCGAGGGTATCGGGGTCCTGGGTGAGCCTGGTGCCGCCGCACTTGGGGCAGGTGCAGGGTGCGCTCTTAGCGACCACAGTCTCGCCGCAGTCGTCGCAGTACCAGGCCGGGATCTGGTGGCCCCACCACAGCTGGCGGCTGATGCACCAGTCGCGGGTGTTCTTCATCCAGTTCATATAGTTCTTGGTGAAGCGCTCCGGCACGAACTTGATGTCGCCCTTCTCCACGCTCTCGATGGCGGGCTTGGCCAGAGGCTCCATCTTGACGAACCACTGCTTGGACACCATGGGCTCGATGGTGGAGTGGCAGCGGTAGCAGGTGCCGACTTCGTGCTTCAGAGGCTCGATCTCCTTCAGGAAGCCGCCCTCCTTCAGGTCAGCGAGGATGGCCTTGCGGGCCTCGAGGGTGGTCATGCCGGCATACTTGCCGCAGTCCAGCACATGAGGCTCGTTGACGGTGTTCTTGCCTGCAGCAAACAGAGCGTCGGCAGCAGCCTTGTCGGCGGCGCCGGTCATGCGACCGTCGTAGGTGAAGACGCGGACGATGGGCAGGTCATGGCGCAGGCCGACCTCAAAGTCGTTGGGGTCGTGGGCCGGGGTGATCTTCACGACACCGGTACCCTTGGTCATGTCGGCGTGCTCGTCGCAGACGATGGGGATCTCCTTGTTCAGCAGGGGCAGGATGACATGGCAGCCGTGCAGATGAGCATAGCGGGGATCATCGCCGTTGATGGCAACAGCGGTATCTCCCAGCATGGTCTCGGGACGGGTGGTAGCCAGTTCCAGCATCTCGCCGGTCTCCTTGACCGGGTAGAGCAGGTGCCAGAAGCTGCCGTCCTTTTCCTCATACTCCACCTCGGCGTCGGAAATGGAGGTATTGCAGTGGGGGCACCAGTTGACCATGCGGTTGCCGCGGTAGATGAGGCCCTTGTCGTACAGGCGGACAAAGACTTCCTTGACAGCCGCAGAGCAGCCCTCGTCCATGGTGAAGCGCTCACGCTCCCAGTCGCAGCTGCTGCCCAGCTTCTTGAGCTGGCTGACGATGCGGTTGCCGTACTTGGTCTTCCAGGCCCAGGCGCGCTCCAGGAAGCCGTCGCGGCCCACCATTTCCTTGGTCAGGCCCTCAGCACGCATGGCCTCCACGACCTTGGCCTCCGTAGCGATGGAAGCGTGGTCCGTGCCAGGCACCCACAGGGCGGCATAGCCCTGCATCCGCTTGGTGCGGATGAGGATGTCCTGCATGGTGTTGTCCACGGCGTGGCCCATGTGGAGCTGGCCGGTGACGTTCGGAGGGGGCATCACGATGGTGTAGGGCTTCTTGTCGGGGTCGGCCTTGGTGTGGAAGTAGCCGCCATCCAGCCAGAACTGGTAGATGCGGTCTTCCACCTGGCTCGGATCATACTGTTTTGCGAGTTCTTTCATAGTATCCTCCCAGATGAATAATTGGAGTGGGACGAAAAAAGCCGCCCCACGGAGCGTTCCATGGGACGGCTGTAATATAACCGCGGTACCACCCAAATTGCACACGGCTTTCTGCCGTATGCCCCTTGATGCCCCGATAACGTGGGGCAGACCCGGAGGCGACTACTCCTGTTTCCCCGCCTCTGCTCAAAAGCGACAGCACGCCGCACTGCCATACCGGGTTTTCAGCAGCCCCCGGCTCTCTGGATGGCGAAAACGACGCACACTCTTTTTCCTTGCATTTATAAAAAGAATATAGCGTTTTTTGTGCGTTTTGTCAATCTCTTTTTGTCCGGAACAAAATTTTCACAGCTGCCGTTCAGCGTACGGGCCGCGCTCAGACCGCCGTTCTTCTGCCGGATGGGCCGGACGTGGCTGTCCCGCCCTGCCATTCAGCTTTCCCTCCTTTTCATGACAGCCGTGACACGGCCCTTGAGCTGATTGAACTCCGGCGCGTTCCGGTGGAGCACCACCATGACAGCCCCGAACAGCAGCGTATACAGCACACCGTCCAGCAGAAACCAGCCGATGTTCTTCGCCGGGCAGAAGCTCACCCATCCGTAGGACACAGCGGCCAGCGCCGCGACGACAGCAACGCGTTCGGCGTAGCGGACAAAGTAGTCTTTCAGCTTGCCCTGCCAGTCTTCCCGGATGCCGTAGCGCATCAGGATGTAAGGCTCCATCCAGAGGCAGGTCGTCACGGTGCTGATGACCGTTCCGCCCAGAATGCCTGCCACGCCGAACTTCTGCACCAGCAGCAGCGACGCTGCCAGATTGATGGCCGATTCGAACAGCGGCTTATACCGGTCGTACCAGAACAGGCCCTTGGCTTCACGGAAGAGCAGGTTGACCTTCCGCTGACCCGAAACATAAAATTCCGTCACGAGGACGGCGACTGTCGCCGTGGAGAAGCAGTATTCCGCGCCGAAGCAGAGGGTGATAAAAGCATTGAACAGCGCGAACAATCCCACCGTCCAGTAAGCGTAAATGACGAAGAAGAGCAGATCCAGTTCCCGGTAGATGCTGTACACCCGTGTCTCATCCTCGATGGCTCCCAGATTGCCCAGGCTTCCGGTAAAGGCATTCGAGAATTTATCCATCAGGTTGTTGATGCCGGACAGAACGAGCTTGTAGTTGGAGTAGATGCCCACTGACAATAAACCCACGAAGCTGGACATCAGCAGGCTGTCCGTGTTCCGGACGATGACCGTTCCCAGCTTGTGGAAGCTCATGGCACCGACGTTCCGCAGGATGCCGTGAAATTTTTCTTTTTCCGGCAGCTCCCTGCACTCTTTCAGGTAGGGAAATTCCTTATCCACCTTGACCGATACGATGATGTTCGGGATGAACTGCATCACAAACTGCACCGCCAGATAAAGGATAAAGTTTCCGGTCAGCACGATGAGAACGATTTGGAACAGAGTCTTGACCGCGTCGCAGAGCTGCGCCCAGAGGTTGCGGACATAGGCTTTCTGGTAGGCCAGATAGATGGAGTTTTTATAGCTCAGCAGATAGGAGCAGACCGAGTTTCCACATACATCAGATAGATGAGCCGCAGATGCTCGATGCCGCTGCTGTCCTTGATGAAAAAGCCCAGAAACGGCATCAGTGCAAGGCCCACGAGCAGCACCACGACCACCACGATACGGTAGAGGAGCCGGTAAAGGTTCATCAGCTGCGCCAGCCGATGCTCATCATTCTTCGCAGCCGGCTCATACAGGCTGTATATCATCGCCGTGCCGACGCCAAGCTCTGCAAGGTTCAGGATGCCCAGCACATCGGTGAACAGTCCGTTGACACCCAGATATGCCGCCGACAGATAGTGGATGAACACCATCCGGCTGATGAACAGCAGCACCTGATTCATGAGCTGTCCACCCACATTGACGACCATATTGATAAGGGTATACCGTGTCCGCATTTTTCTTATGTCCCTTCCTTTTCGAGTGTGGCCCGCTGCATTCGCTGCAACAGGGTCCACAGGGACCCTGTTCGTTATTCTTTATTATAATATCATCTCATTGCGGCGCTTTCAACGATTTATCTGTATTTCAGCCTTCCGCGTCCAGAAGCTCCGTTTTCAGCCGGGCAATGAGCCGCTCCATCAGGGCCACACGGTTGAAGGGGGTCATGAGATAGAAGCCGTCGGCGTAGGGCAGAGCCTCCCGGGCCATCTGCATCGACACCTCAAGGCCCAGCGCCTCGCCCTGCTCCCGGTCGAGGCCCGCGAAGCGCTGGATGATGTCCTCCTCCACATGGATGCCGTTGATCTCGTTTTCCATAAAGATTGCGTTCCGCTGGCTGACCACGGGCATGATGCCGGCCAGAATTTTAGCCCGTTCGCCCAGTGTCTGCCGGGCCTTGCGGAGATTTTCCACCGCCTGTGCCGACAGCACCGGCTGGGTCAAAAAGCCCGACATCCCGTTTTCCAGCTTTTCCACAGCCCGGCGCAGCTCCACGTCAAAGTTCCGGGCGTTGAGATTCAGCGCACCAAAGACGGTCATGGCCGAGGGCATCTCCCGGCCCTCCCCGGCCAGCGAGACGATGTACTGGGCCAGTTTGCGGGAGTTGAACTGGTAGACATTCTTCACCTCGTCCCGCTCTGCGGTGGGGATGGGGTCGCCGGTGATGGCCAGCACCTCCCGCACGCCCTCGGCGTAAAGGCCCAGCAGAAGGGCCTTGGTGGCGTTGAGGTTGCGGTCGCGGCAGGTCATGTGGGGCAGAGCACACATTCCCAGTTCCTGGTGTACCCGGCAGGCCACGAGAGAAGAATCCATCCGGGCCTGCGCAATGGGGCAGTCGGCGATGGTCAGCAGGTCAGCGCCTGCGGCCTGCAGCCGCCGTGCGCCGTCCAGATAGCCGCTCAGGTCGGCCACCCGGGGCGAATCCAGTTCAATGGCGATGACCTTCTCACCTGCGTTCAGTTTCCGCAGGAAAGTGTCGTCTTTTTCCACCGCCGGTGCAGTCCCGGTGGAAAGTTTCGCTGCCGGAGCGGCTTTGGTCTGCTGGGGCAGGGCATCCAGCTCTGCACGCAGGGCCGCGATGTGGGCGGGCGTCGTACCGCAGCAGCCGCCCAAAATACGGACGCCCGCAGCGGCGATCTGCCCCATCTCCCGGGCAAAATACTCAGGCTTGCCCTGATACAGCACCCGCGCCCGGGTGACCACCGGATAGCCCGCGTTGGGCATCACCGACAGGGGCAGCAGCGTCTCGCCAAGGCCCTGCACCAGTTTCTTCATCGCGCCGGGGGCCGAGACGCAGTTCAGGCCCGCGGCGTCCACCACGCCGCTCTGCTCCATCCGGCGCAGCAGGTCGCGGAACAGCAGGCCCTCGCGGGTGTAGCCGTCCGGCAGCACCGCGAAGGACACCATGACAAAGGCGTCCGGCACGGCCACACGCAGTGCCTTTACGGCCTCCACAATGCCCACATCGGAGCTGAGCGTCTCGAACAGAAAGTTCTTTGCACCCAGTGCGGCGAACTGCTGCGCCACAAGGCCGTAGGCGCTGCTGGCCGGGGCAGCTTCAGTGTCCGGGGCCGGGCCGAGGTCAGCAAAGACGGCGGCATCCTTCTCGGCAGCAGCGTCACAGGCCAGCTTCCAGCCCGCCTCGGCCAGTTCTTCCCAGCCCGGCATCTGGGCCGCCGCCATCCGGGGCAGACCGAAGGTGTTGGTCTTGATGGCCTGTGCGCCTGCGGCCAGATATTCCGCATGGACCTTCTTCACGCCCTCGGGGTCGGTGAGGTTGGCCATTTCGCAGTCCGCGCCCGGTGCCGCTTTATAATAGGTACCCATGCCGCCGTCGAACAAAAGCGGCTTGCGGGCAAGATACTCTCGGATGTCCGTCATAGAAAGGTTCTCCTTTTTTATTTTCCTTGATTTTATAAAGAAATTCAGGTATAATTTTTGTATGAAAGTGAGGTGCTTTTGGATGCCCAAGATTCGTTCCAGCGCAGACCTGCGCAACAACTACAATGAGATCTCCACCTTCTGCCACGACTACGCCGAGCCGGTGTTCATCACCAAAAATGGCAAAGGCGACCTTGCCGTGATGAGCATCGAGACCTACGAGGCCCTGACAGCCCGGTTCGATTTGTATGCGAAATTGCAGGAAGGTCTGGATGACGTGGCGGCGGGAAGAACGCGCCCCTGGGAAGATGTCCGCAAAGAGCTGTCGAAGCAGTGGGGGCTTGAATGAACTACAAGATTCATGTCTCTCACGCCGCCGAGCACGACCTGCACTCTGCCGCAAACTACATTGCTCACCAACTGCAAAATCCGCTGGCCGCTCGCCGGATGCTAGCGAATGCACTTGCAAGCATCGACTCGCTCGAAACATTTCCCGGACGCTTTCCAGTGATCGACGAGCCGCTTCTTGCCTATCATCAGCTCCATTTTGTCCCTGTGCAGAATTATCTTCTGTTCTATAGGATCGATTCTTCCACCCAGACCGTCCACATCCTCCGCTTCCTGTATGGTCACAGCGACTGGCAGGCTATCCTCCGGGCGGATGTTCTTCCAACCTGAGCATTCTCCCCGGCCCTTTGCCGGGGAGAATTTTTATGCAGTCATCTTCAGTTTAATGAAGTTTGCGCACTTGTCAAGCATTTTTGCCCCGAAGCAGCCCATTTTGCTTGCGCCGAAGCCGGTTTTGTGCTATTCTATGCATATTTACAATGGTTGGGAGGAATGTATCATGCGCCACGCCGGCACACAGGAAATCGAAACTCCGCGGCTGCTTCTGCGCCGCCTTATGCCGTCGGATGCCCCGATGATGTACGCAAACTGGGCCAACGACCCGGAGGTCACCCGCTGGCTGCGCTGGACGCCGCACAAGGATGTGGCCGAGACGCAGGAGCTTCTGAGCGCATGGGCGATGCTCTATCCCAACGAAGACTACTACCAGTGGGCCATCGTGGAAAAGGCCACCGGACAGGTGTTCGGCTCCATCAGCATCTACAACAGCCTGCTGGGAGAACCGGCACAGCGAAATGAATGGCCGGGATTTGACCTCTCCGAGGGCATCTGGGAGCCGGGCTACTGCATTGGCAGAGCATGGTGGGGCAAAGGCTGCACCACCGAAGCTCTGAGCGCTCTGGTAGAATACTGGTTCAAGAATACAGACAGTAATTGGCTTGCCTGCTCCCACGCCGTGGAGAACCCCGCCAGCGGCAAAGTCATGATGAAAGCAGGCTTTGTCTACGACCACGAGGCCGTCTACCACAAATTCGACGGTACAGCGATCCCCTGCAAGTGCTATACCCTGACGCGAGAATACTACGAATTGCTATATTCTTCAAACAAATGACAGAAAGGAATCATTTTGAGCGAACTTTACGATATTTTAGTCGAAACTCCCCCGACGAAGGTCATCCTTCTCGCCCTCGACCAGGGCCTGTGGGACTGCGAGCGCAGCCTTGCCGAGCTGGCTGCGCTGTGTGAGGCCAACCACATGGAGGCCGTGGCCGAAGTCACCCAGAAGCGCCAGACCCCTGAGACCGGCATCGTGCTGGGCAGCGGCAAGCTGGAAGAAGCCGCTGCTGCCGCAGCAGAGCTGGGGGCCGAGTGCGCCGTCTTCGACGGTGAGCTGACCGGCAGCCAGATCCGCAACATCTCCACGGCCCTCGGCGGCCTCGAGGTCATCGACCGCACCATGCTCATCCTCGAGATCTTCCGCAGCCGTGCCGTGACCAACGAAGGCAAGCTGCAGACCGAGCTGGCCCTCCTGCGCTACCGTCTGCCCCGCCTGCAGGGCATGGGCGAAAGCCTGAGCCGTCAGGGCGGCGGCGGTGGCGGCGGCGGTGGTGCCCGCCGCGGTGCCGGTGAGACCAAGCTGGAGCTGGACCGCCGCCATGTGCACGCCCGCATTGATGCGCTGGCCGAGAAGCTGGCCGAGATGGAAAAGCGCCGGGGCGAGAGCCGGAAAGCCCGCGCCAAGACCGGAATGCCGGTGGTCAGCCTCGTGGGCTACACCAATGTGGGCAAATCCAGCCTGATGAACGCCCTCTGCGGCCCCAGCGTCGCCGAAGCCGATATGCTCTTTGCCACCCTCGACCCCACCAGTCGGAAGCTCGTCCTGCCCAGCGGCATGGCCGTGCTGCTGGTGGACACCGTTGGCTTCGTCTCCCGTCTGCCCCACAATCTGGTGGAAGCATTCAAATCCACGCTGGAAGAGGCCGCATGGTCGGACGTCATCGTCCGGGTGGCCGACGCCGGCGATGAGCAGCGGGAGGAGCAGCTGGCCGTCACCGACGAAGTGTTGGACGGCCTCGACTGCGCCGACATCCCCCGCCTGACCGTCTACAACAAGTGCGACAAGCCCGGCGCGCTGAGCTTCGACCCCGACATCTTGCTCACCAGCGCCAAGACCGGCTACGGCCTCGACAAGCTGCTGGCCAAGCTGGACGAGACCCTCAGCGACCGCGTCCACACCATCCGCGTTCTCCTGCCCTACGATAAGCTGGGCCTCGCCGCCCCCATGCGGGAGCGCGGCAGCGTCCAGCTCGAGGAGTACCGCGAAGACGGCCTTTATCTCGAAGGCATCGTCAAGACCGAAGACCTCCACTGCTTCGAGGGCTATCTGGTCTGAGGACCCGCATACGAAAAGAACCGGACTCCGCGGAGTCCGGTTCTTTTGCCTTTCAAGGCATCAGCCTGCGGCAGG
>OMGL01001648.1_pt1 | contig 13108 bp, 9 predicted proteins | sample 1645831 | NCBI WGS metagenome assembly OMGL01 (sample SAMN00849301, study PRJEB25192) | human gut metagenome | reverse complement strand
CCCTCTTTGCCACCTCGATAGGGAAATCATTGCCCCGGTACGGATTATCCCCTAAGGAAATCTCTAAGCGGACAGTCTCATATGCCAGTTCATCATAATTATTTTCTTTGGACAGATGTCCCAATAAAATATGCTGCATGCCATCGTGAAGGATCTGTCCCAATAACTGTCCGCTGGTCTCATTGGACAGATGTCCCCGCTCACCCAGGATGCGCTGCTTTAAAGGATAGGGATAAGCCCCCACCTGCAACATATGGATATCATGATTTGCCTCCACCAAAAGCGCATCCGCATCTTTGAGTGCCTGTATCATATATCCATCATAACCTCCCATGTCGGTTGCGACAGCAATCTTCCTCTTGCCGCACAGCAGACTATAACAGACCGGATCGGCTGCATCATGCCATGTACTGTGCGCCCGGACTTCAATATTGCCGACCATAAATGGCTCGTCCGGCTTGATGCTATGGAACAATCCATAGTCAAGTGTCCCAAGGCTTGTCGTGTATTTAATTTCTTCTATTGTCGCTTCTGTCGCATAGATCGGAATTCCATACGCTCTTGATATTACACCGAGACCACGTATATGGTCAATATGTTCATGCGTGATCACGATGCCGTTAATGTCTGCAAACGTCCGGTCTACGTCCTGTAACGCATCCAGTATTTTTTTCTTGCTGACACCGACATCGACTAATATCCCTGTATTTTCACTGCCAACGTATGTACAGTTTCCACTGCTTCCACTGGCAATCGTCATCATCTTCATAGTTTATCTCGCAATTCCCTCACTCTCCGGGAATAACACTTTCTTCATTTTTTCTTTTAGAAATGTGGAATCCTTCCATCGTCCCAGCTTCTTTGTGCGCTGCATCATTGCCTCGCCAAACAGCTTCTCCATGAACTTCACAAGGTTCGGTGTGCCGACCGCCCGGATCTTCACTTTATCCCCTTCAAACTGCAGATCGATCACCTTGTTTGCGACCTCTTCAAGATAGTAAAGCCGGATCTTCAGTCCAAATTCTTTCTCCGTTCGATCCATCAGCTCACAGCCCGCTGCAACCGGAAGTTTCTTTCCACCGATATCTAAGATCTGATAGATATATGGATGTGCCGACAGATACCCGACGCGGATATGATACACCTTTTTTCCATCCCGCACATGCAGTACCAGGTATTCCTTTTTGTACGAGATGCCCAGCTGCTCGATGCCTGTCATATACAGAGAATAAAACATCTGATTCGCATTTGGCAGGATACTTGATGCATAATCGGTCACATCGTAGGTTCTGCCTGTATATGGCTTTACCACACGTTCTATATAGGCTGCATACGCCGGATCAAGCTGCTTTGCATTCTTTTGATACCGTTTTTCTGCAATATAGTTTTTCAGAGTATCACCGATCGTGGCAAACGGCTTACGGATGAAATTTTCCTCATCCGCTGCAAACTTACAGATTCTTGCAACCAGATGTCCCTCCGGAAATACTTCATAACCGCCTGCAGTACAGGCGATCACCAGATTCTTTCTCTGGTTGATATAGACATTCTGTCCAAATACACCGTTGAACAGCCATGCACCATCCTTTAAGCACCAGATCTGATATCCGTACCCTTTCGTGAGCGTTGTATCCTCGAATTCCACATGTGTCTGTGTTGATTCGCGGATCCACGCCCGGCTTAAAAGCTGGATGTGTTTTCCATCCCGGATGATCGCACCATCATTTAAGTAAAGCTCACCAAGCTTTACCATATCCTGCAGGGAAAGCTTCATGCCCCAGCCACCGCGTTCAATGCCCTTCGGGCAGCAGTCCCATGTGATATTATGGATACCAAGCGGGCGAAACAGACGTGACTTCAAATAGGCAAGCATAGAACATCCCGCCCGTCTCGTCACGATTGCTGCAAGCATATAGGTATTTAAGCTATTATACGTGAAATCCGTCCCCGGTGCAAAGCTTACATCACTGCCAATAAATGATTTTCGCCAGTCCTCCGCGAAATACGAGCTTACCTCATCGAATTTCACACCTGCAGTCATCGTAAGCAGATGCTTCACCGTGACTTCCTTCATTGCCTTCTTCGTGAAAAGTCCGGTGTATTCCGGGAAGATATCCACCAGCTTCTCATCGAGCGATAACAGCCCTTCTTCCATCGCAAGTCCGACCGCCATGGATGTCACCGACTTGCACATGGAAAATGATACATGCCGGTATCCTGCGCCATAAGGCGGTACATAATGCTCCGCCACAAGCTTTCCATCCTTTAAGATTGCAATTCCGGCGAGTCCAACCTTTTTATCTTCGGACAATGACCGGATAAAATCATGTGTGCTCGGCAGATTGATATCTGCCACCAATGGATTACAGACCTTTTTATTCTCTGCTGTATACGCAGGCACAAACTCTTTGCTGTCATTTCCATGATAGATTGGAAGATTTGATTTCTTCGTCGTTACCATATCATAGAAAGAATCCAGTAATTTTAATTTCAGACTGTGTTGTTCCATCGGCAATCCCCCATTTTATTTATGTAAGTCTTACAAAGCTGCAGGCATCAATCAGACTATCCTGAAAGCCCTCTGTCTGTGTCAGATCAATCACCTGAAGCTTCTCCCGATATACTTCAAAATCACGACTCAATGGTCCGTGGATCAGAAGATCTGTGGCACCGGCAAGCGATGTATTTCCAACCACTTCCAGCTTATCCATGAAATCCTGTGGCAGCATACCAAGATCAATAGCATCCCGCGCATTCAAATAAAAGCCAAAACCACCGGCAATATATACCTTGTCAATATCTCTTGCATGCAGACCTGCTGTTTTAAGCAGACATTTGATTCCGGCATACACCGCCGCCTTTGCAAGCATGATAGACTGTAATATCTCCGAGTTGATATGGATTCCGTGAATCACGATTCCACTGTCTAAGAATTCCTCCGCCAGCGTTCCGTTTGCGTGAATCTTCTCCAGTCTTCTGCCAAGCGCGATTGCTTCAAGCAGACTGTTGCCATACGCATGCTGTTTTCTCGCACATCCCTCAAATGCTGGTCCACAGGCAGTACTCGTCGCCAAATACCGCTCTCCATCTTTTAAAACCATCTCACCGTTTGTACCAAGATCTAAGAACATGTAACGTTCTGGCACTTCTGTATTCCGACTTTTCTCGATATGCATCACACCCGCGATGACATCTCCGCCAAGAAACGCACTGCTACATCCAGATAAGAACACATTACAGTCTTCTTCTATAATCTCAGGATATTCTTCTTCGACAACCGCCATCTGTTCTTTCGTAAATAATTCCTGTCCTGGCACGATTACACTGCCATGTAGCGTCGTTGGAAATGGAGCTTCTCCCATATCTGAAATATCGTACCCAAGCAGGATGGAAATCATCGTTGTATTTCCTGTGATTGCAACAGCATCCAGCTTCACAAGCTCATGCTCCCGCTCGGTATGTTCCACCTGTTTTTTAGTATCTTCAAGCATTTCCTGCAGCAGTTCCACGATCGCAGCGACCGTCTGATCGCGCATTTTCACAAGAAAGCTTATATCCCGTTTCACAGTTAAGATTCGATTTATCACGTCGCTGCCATACAGACGCTGGGGATTCTTCGTACTCCGCTGTGCAAGTACGTCTTTGTCCTCCGCATCGATCAGACAGCTATCAATCATGGTAGAACCAAGGTCTACCGCCATATATATGTGTCGCATATTAGAAGATCGCCTTCGGTTTCTTCTCGATTGGGCGATATCCCTGCTCGGAAAGTACGCGCAGGATCTGCTCCTTGTGCTCCGGTCCAAATGCTTCAATCGTAATCACAAGTTCCACAGCAGAATTACGGTTGATTGTTACGAACTGGTTATGCTCAAGCTTGATGATATTTCCGTTTTCTCCGGCAATCACACCTGCCACACGCTGCAGCTCGCCCGGCTTATCTGGAAGCAATACAGATACCGTGAAGATACGGCTTCTTGCAATTAAACCGTGCTGTACAACTGATGAGAATGTGATCACATCCATATTACCACCACTCAAGATACTGACAACCTTCTGTCCCTTTGGCTCGAGATGCTTCAGCGCTGCAACGGTAAGCAGCCCACTGTTTTCTACAAGCATTTTATGATTCTCTAACATATCAAGAAATGCTACGATCAGTTCGCTATCCTCAACCGTAATAATATCATCCAGATTTTCCTTCAGATATGGGAAGATCTTTGTTCCCGGTGTCTTAACGGCAGTACCATCTGCGATCGTATCTACCTTTGGCAGTGTCGTTACCTTGTCATTGGCAAGGGATGCCTTTAAGCAGGCTGCTCCTGCTGGCTCTACACCGATTACCTTGATGTTTGGATTGAGCATCTTGGCAAGCGTCGATACACCTGTGGCAAGTCCGCCACCACCGACTGGCACTAAGATAATATCCACAAACGGAAGATCCTTTAAGATCTCCATCGCAACGGTACTCTGTCCGGTTGCGACATCTAAATCATCAAATGGATGGATAAAGGTATATCCCTTTTCCTCCGCAAGCTTCAATGCATACTGGCAGGCATCATCATAGACATCGCCATACAGTACAACCTCAGCACCATACGACTTCGTACGATTTACCTTGATGAGTGGTGTGGATGTCGGCATAACGATCGTTGCCTTCACACCATATGCCTTTGCTGCATACGCAACACCCTGTGCATGATTTCCAGCAGACGCTGTGATAAGTCCCTTCTTGCGGTCTGCATCGGACAACGTGCTGATCTTGTAATAAGCACCACGAATCTTGTAGGCGCCTGTTACCTGCATGTTCTCCGGTTTCAAATATACTTTATTACCACAGGACTGTGAGAAAAACTCACTCTCGATCAGTCCGGTTGGCTTTGTCACTTTCTTCACGATCTCATATGCCTGCTCGAATTTCTCGAGTGTCAGCTTCTGTTCTGTCTGCGCTTTTTCTGCCATATTTTTATCCTTCTTTCCTGTACGTTTCTTTTATGCAAAACCCTGTTTAATTCATATCAAACAAGTCATCATCTTTCGGAATATTCTCGATATTCTCATCGACGAGAATCTCCACATCCGAACGCATATCAAAATCTGCGAACAATGCATTCACATAGCTGTTCGGATCAAACTTCTGCAGATCGTCGATCTGCTCGCCGATACCGATGTATTTGACCGGAACATTGAGTTCTGACTGGATTGCAATCGCAATACCGCCCTTCGCTGTTCCGTCCAGCTTCGTAATGATAATACCGTTGATCTCGGTCACGGAGCTGAACTGTCTTGCCTGCTCTAATGCATTCTGTCCCGTCGTGCCATCTAACACGATCAGTGACTCCACATTTGCTTCCGGATACTCTCTTGTAATAATGCGACGCATCTTCGCAAGCTCATCCATCAAGTTCTTCTTGTTGTGCAGACGTCCAGCTGTATCGATCAGCAGGATATCTGTATTCCGGCTTTTTGCTGCCGCAACTGCATCGTAGACAACCGCCGACGGATCTGCACCCTCATTCTGTGCGATAATATCTACACCGGCACGGTTCGCCCATGTCTTTAACTGGTCGATTGCCGCTGCACGGAATGTATCTGCCGCCGCCATCAGCACCTTCTTGCCTCGTGCCTTGTACTGGGCTGCCAGCTTTCCGATCGAAGTGGTCTTTCCAACACCGTTGACACCGATTACCAGCACAACTGTTTTCTTATTCTCAAAATCGTAGGCTGTCTCATCCACCTGCATCTGATCCCGTATAATATTGATTACCAGATCCCGGCATGCCTGTGCTTCCTTGATATGTTCTTCCTTGACACGTGCTTTCAGATCTTCTACGATCCGTTCCGTCGTCTCATAACCCATATCGGACATAACGAGTGTCTCTTCCAGCTCATCGTAAAAATCATCATCTAACTCGCTTGCCTTGAACAAGTTGTTGAAGCTATCTGAAATGCTATTACGTGTCTTTGTAAGCCCTTCCTTTAATCTTGCAAAGAAGCCCTTTTTCTGTGGAGCTGGAGCTTCTCCTGGCTCATCCGCTGGTATCTCAGCCGGAATCTCTGTATCAACCGTCTCCGAAGGAACCTCAGATATCTCTTTCTCTGTCTCCACTTCTTCTGCTTCTGCAACAGTTTCCTGTGTCTGCACTTCCTGCAGTTCCTCTTCTGTAGTTTCCCCTTTTTTCTTCTTGGTAAACCAACCCATATCTTACACCTCCTTAATCATCCAATTCATTCTCTATCATATTCACCGATACAAGTGTCGAAACGCCCTTTTCCTGCATTGTGATACCATACAGGATATCTGCGGCTTCCATCGTACCTTTACGGTGTGTAATGACGATAAACTGTGTGTCCTTTGTCAGCTTGGACAGATATTTGGCAAATCGCTTGACATTCGAATCATCGAGTGCCGCCTCAATCTCATCCAGCAGACAGAATGGTGACGGTTTTAAACTCTGGATTGCAAAAAGCAAAGAAATCGCCGTCAAACTCTTCTCTCCACCGGAAAGCTGCATCATATTCTGCAATTTCTTTCCTGGCGGCTGTGCGATGATCTTGATTCCTGTTTCGAGCAGATCTTCCTCATCAACAAGCTCAAGGTCAGCCTTACCACCGCCGAACAACTCCTTAAATACCTTCGAGAACATGACACGGATCTCCTTGAATTTCTCCGCAAACTGTTCCCGCATTGCCCGGTCAAGCTCTGCAATAATATTTACAAGATTTGCCTCTGCCTTGCAGATATCATCATGCTGTCCCTTTAAGAACTCGTATCGCTCGGATACCTGCTTGTAATCCTCGATGGCATTGACATTGACATCGCCGAGCTGTTTGATCTTATTTTTCACTGCCGAAATCTCGCGCTTGAGTGATGAGATATCATCGAATCCGGCATCCTTATAGTCAAGTGCCAGATTATAGGTCAGCTCGTATTCTTCCCACATATAATTATTCAGACTTTCCGCCTGTTCGGACAACTTCTCAATCGATGCATTGATCTTGAATGCCGATTTGTCCAGTCCATTGATCTGCTCCGACAATTCCTCACGTTTATGGAAAAATTCTTTGTGACTCTCATTCAAAGCATCTTTACCTGAAATGAGTTCTTCCAGTTTCTTCTCCTTAATCGCGATCATACGGATATTCTCATCGAACTGCTGTTTTAAGCTGTCTGTCCGCTTTGTGAGCGTCGTAACCTCTTCGTTTCCATTGTTCCGCTTTAGATTCAGCGTCTGCAGGTTCTCCTTTGCTGCCTGTTCCTCCGTCTTGATACGATGGATATTCTGCATCAGGAACTCATATTGCTGCTGTACGGTATTGAACTCCAGATTCAGCTTGTTAATTGAATCTGAAGCACCCTGCAGCCTACCTTTTTCCTCAGTCACTGCCTGTTCAAGCTTCGCAATCTCCGCTTCCAGCTCGTGAATGGCTTCCTCCTGCTTCTGGTTGTTATCCTTTAATTCCTGCTTGTTTGCATTGATCTCGTCGATCTGCGCCGCAAGCTCACCATTCTCGCGATTGATGCTTGCAAATCCGCGTTCTACCTCAGCCAGCTTTGCCTGTACCTGTTCAAGGTTCAGGGTATATGTATTCATACGGATGTTCATATTCTGGATCTCCGTATTTAATTCGTCACGGATACCTTTTTGTTTCTCACGGTCTTCCGTCAGGAATGTAATCTGCTTCTTATGTTCTTCCAGCTTCACGGAAAGCTTCTCGATCTGTTCATCAATTTCCTCAAGCTCTCGCTTTCGTCCAAGCAGATTTGATGTATTCTTAAATGCACCACCGGTCAGCGCACCGCCCGGATTGATCAGTTCTCCCTCGAGCGTCACGATACGCAGACTCTGTTTATACTTCTTTGCAAGTGCCATCGCATGGTCGATGTGATCGACGACTACGATTCGTCCAAGCAGATGTCCGATAATCGACTGGAATTTCTTATCATATCCAACCAATTCGGATGCGGTACCAACAACGCCCGGTTCCCGCTTTACATCGTTACTCACCCCGGAGCGATCGACGATTGACTGAATCGGCAGGAATGTTGCACGTCCAAACCGGTTCTGCTTCAAATACGCGATCATACTCTTGGCTGTTGCATCATCCTCTGTGACAATGTTCTGGATACTTCCGCCAAGTGCCGTCTCAATAGCTGTCTCATACCGCTTATCTACCTGTATGATATCTGCCACAACGCCGACGATCTTCGGATTCTTCGTCTTCTGCTCCATGACACGGCGAATACTGTTTCCGTATCCCTCGTAACGTTCCGTCAGATTGCGCAACGCTTCCTTCTTGGATTTCAGGCTGACGATCTGGTTACTCGTCTCCGTGACGCCACGCCGGTTTTCTTCAAGCTTCTGGCTGTGATCCGTGATCAGGTTCTGAACAGCCGTAAACTGTCCATTTTTTTCCTGCAATTCACTTTCTAACTCTTTGATTCCAGAGGTAAGCTGTACTTCCTCCGTCTTTGCTTTTTCTTCCTCGCTCGTATATTCCAGCAGCCGTTTCTTAAGCTCTGTCTTACGAAGGTTGATGTTTTCCAGCATCGTATCGTATCTGCCGACCTTTGCCTTTAACGTACCGCCTTCATTCAAATACTCGATAATATCTGCTTTGGCATCCTCAATTGCCTGTTCCTTCGCGGTAATATCCTGTTCCAGATCCTGATACTGTTTTTTTGCCTCATCAAGCACATCATCTGCCTGATCCAGCTTCTCATCCAACTGGGATTTCTCCTCATACAATCCGGTAAGATCCGCTTTGTGCTTTTCCAGATTCTTCGTCTCTTTCTCAATCTGTTCGAGCAGCCCCGCATCACTTTGCTGATATGAGAGAATCTGCTGGTTGATAACGTTCATCTCGCCTTCTAACCGCTGATTGCTGAGCTTCTTCTCATGAATCTCATTTTTCGATGTATCAATCTTCTCGTTATAGGATTCCAATTGCTGCTCAATGCGTTCATATTCATCCTTCGCTGCCTCGAATTCATCCTTCAGACGTGACGCATCTGTCTCCACAATGGATAGCTTCTCCTCGTAGGATTCCAGCTTTACCTGTGTATCATCGACATCTAAGAGAAATGCATTGATATCCAGCTTCTTCAACTCGTCCTTGAAGATCAGATACTTCCGTGCCGTCTCCGACTGTTCCTTCAAAGGACCAACCTGTTTTTCCAGTTCCCCGAGAATATCCTTCACACGGGAAAGATTTGCCCGCTCGTTCTCCAGTGACTTTTCTGTTGCTGCCTTATTCTTCTTATATTTAACAATTCCTGCCGCCTCATCGAACAGCTCCCGGCGTTCCTCCGGCTTTCCTGACAGAATCCGCTCGATCTGTCCCTGTCCGATAATCGAATATCCCTCTTTACCGATACCAGTATCGAAGAACAGGGAATTGACATCCTTCAAACGGCTGACAACACCATTGATCAGATACTCACTCTCACCAGAACGATACACACGTCTGGCAACCGTTACCTCATTATAATCAATCGGCAGGCTGTGATCGCTGTTATCAAGTGTGATTGCCACATATGCCGAGCCCTGCGGTTTTCGAAGCTCTGTACCAGAGAAAATAACATCCTCCATCTTGGAACCACGTAACTGCTTCGCACTCTGCTCACCAAGTACCCAGCGCACGGCATCGCCGACATTACTCTTACCAGAACCGTTCGGTCCAACGATACCTGTAATACCATTGTTGAATTTGAAAATTATTTTATTTGCAAAGGACTTAAATCCATATATTTCTATGCTTTTTAAATACATACGTTACCTTACCTTTTTCCAGTTGGCTGATGTAGCAGCTCCAATGTCTCAAACGCTGCATACTGCTCTGCTGTTTTCTTTGAATGCGCCACCTTCCGCGCCATCTCCTTGCCGTCTAACACGACGCGCACGGTAAACTGCTTGTTGTGGTCAGGACCTTCCTCCGCCAACAATTCATATTGCAGGTTGATCTTATGCTTCTGCACATATTCCTGTAGCTTGGACTTTGCATCATGGAAGCGCTGTTTATGTTCGATATCCTGCAGTAGAAACCGCTCCACATATGCGGTTGCACATTCCATACCACCATCCAGATAGATTGCGCCAAGCACAGACTCAAACATATCACACAAAATCGAATCCCGGTTAGCTCCGCCCGTCTGTCTCTCTCCCTTACTGAACCGGGCAAACTCACCAAACCGCAAATCCCGAGAAATCTTGGACAAAGTGAACTCACAGACAAGACTTGAACGAAGCTTCGACAAATCGCCCTCTGGCATCGTCTGATAATTTTCAAACAGATACTTACTCACGATAAATTCCAGAATCGCATCACCTAAAAACTCATATCGCTCATACGACATATATCGTCCGACCATCTTTTCATTGACGAAGGACTTGTGCGTGATTGCTGTCTCCAAATGTTTGATATCCTGAAAGGTATATCCAATCAGTGCTTCCAGCTCACTGAGTGATCCTTCATGTTCCATGTTAGTTCTCCCCTTTGTTTTCTTCCTCTACAAATGTACGAATAATCTGATTTGTAACATCTTTTTTCACAAAGTTACGGCACTGTTCGATGGCAGAGCGTACCTCTGTATCCTTGCTGTTGCCATGAATCTTTACTACCAGACCTTTTAAGCCAAGCAATGGTGCTCCACCCTTATCATCCGCCATATACCGCTTAAAGGTTTTCTTAATCGGTTTGTAGATCAATGCACCACCGATCTTCGTCTTGACACTGCTCTTTAACGTATCTTTGATCTCTGCCATAAACATTTTACCAAGTCCCTCAAAGAATTTGAGCAGAACATTTCCAACAAACGCCTCACAGACTAATACATCTGCCGGACCGTTTGGGATATCACGGGATTCTACACTACCGATAAAGTTGATGTCCTTACACTCACGCAGCAGCGGAATCGTGGATTTCACAAGTTCGTTTCCCTTTTCATCCTCCGCACCGATATTGATGATACCAACACGAGGGTTCTCGATACCCTCGATATTCTTCATATAGATAGAACCCATCTTTGCAAACTGTAATAAATGTTCCGGCCGTGCATCCACATTTGCACCACAGTCGATCAACAGCGAAATTCCGGTCTCTGTCGGAATGATCGGTGCCAGCGGCGGGCGCTTGATTCCACGGATACGTCCGACAATCGTCTGTCCGCCAACCAGAACCGCTCCGGAACTTCCTGCGGAAACAAATGCATCCGCTTCTCTTTGTTTTACCATATTCATACCTACAACGAGGGATGACTGTTTTTTCTTTCGAATTGCCTGAACGGGTGGCTCTGCCATCTCAATTACTTCAGGCGCATCCACAACCTCAATACGCTCCTGCGGATATGGATACTTCTGCAATTCTTCCCTTACCACATCTTCCTGTCCAACCAGAAAAACTTTGATATCTTCACGGGAAGAGACCGCATCAACTGCTCCCTTAACAATTTCTGCCGGTGCATTATCACCGCCCATTGCATCAAGAGCTACTTTCGTGATTGTCTGCATGGTCTGTTCCTCCTTATGCATCTACTAGAAAATATACTATATATCATTCCATAAATCAACGATAAATTGGCTCTTTCAGACACAAAAAAATCAAGAGTCAGCAAAACCGCCAACTCTTGATTTTTAAAGACCTATCCTTATTAGTCCTGCGCGATAATCTCTTTTTTGTTATAAGATCCACAAGCTTTGCAAACTCTATGAGGCATCATTAAAGCACCGCACTTGCTGCACTTTACTAAGTTCATAGCGGACATTTTCCAGTTCGCTCTGCGGCTGTCTCTTCTCGCTTTGGAAGATTTATTCTTAGGACAGATAGACATGGTTACACCTCCTTAAATTCATTGAATATCTCCTGGATAACCGACATCCTTGGATCGAGCGACCTAGTGTCACAGGTACAAGTCCGAAGATTAAGATTTGTACCACATCTATTGCAAATCCCCTTGCAGTCTTCTCTGCACAGGACTTTCATAGGCAAGCTCAGTAGCAGTTCGTTGCAAACCAACTGGTCTACATCCAGATTGTACCCCTTCATAAAGGGTTCATCATCTAAACTCTCCTCCTGACCATCCTGCACCTCAAACTCTCGTCCAAAATCCAGTTCGCAGTCGAAAGATACTGGCTCCAGACAACGCGCACAGTGACCTCCCACCGTCAGCGTCGCATGACCACTCATCGTATACTTATGCCGTGTCTTAGCCGTCAGTTCCAGTTCAAAAGGCTCAGCCTTCTCAATCTGAAACGTCTCTCCGTCAAAATCGACAGAGTCCAGCGCAGTCTCGACTGTATAGACTTTCTTTCTACCCTCGCAGTTAAAAAGTTCCGATAAATGAATCAGCATACTAATCTCCTAATACGCACTTTGATATTATACAAAGGTCGAACGCGTTTGTCAATGATTAATTTTACATATTTTTGCAAATTTTAATTCATATTTAATTATTTTACCAGTGCAAGAGTCTCGCGAGCGATAGCCAGCTCTTCGTTGGTCGGAACCAGGAGAACCTGAACCTTGGAGTCGTCAGCAGAGATAATTCTCTCCTCACCTCTTACGTTGTTCTTCTCCTCATCCAGTTTAACGCCTAAGTAGGTCAGGCTGCTGCAAACATCTTTTCTCATCTTGATGTTGTTCTCGCCGATACCAGCGGTAAATGCGATAGCATCTACACCGTTCATAGCTGCTGCGTATGCACCGATATATTTGATTACGCGGTAATCGAATACGTCCAGAGCCAGCTGTGCTCTCTTGTTGCCAGTCTCAGCTGCTGCTTCCAGATCACGACCATCGCTGGATACGCCGGAGATACCGAGCATACCGGATTTCTTATTCAGGACTTCGTTCATCTCATCCAGGGACAGACCTTCTTTTTTACCTACGAAATCGATGATAGCCGGATCGAGGTCACCAGAACGTGTACCCATAACCAGACCTTCCAGTGGAGTCAGACCCATGCTGGTGTCTACAGATTTGCCGCAGTTTACAGCGGAGATGCTGGCGCCGTTACCCAGATGGCAAACGATGATCTTCATCTGATCATACGGTTTTCCCACGATCTCAGCGGTTCTCTTAGATACGTAGCTGTGGGAAGTACCATGGA
>OMGL01001637.1_pt1 | contig 13206 bp, 5 predicted proteins | sample 1645831 | NCBI WGS metagenome assembly OMGL01 (sample SAMN00849301, study PRJEB25192) | human gut metagenome | reverse complement strand
GGACGATGTCCGTGTACAGGTTCTGGTACAGTGTCGTGAGCACCTGATCAAGAGAACCTTTGAGGCAATCCAGGGCATCAAGAAGGTAGTAGTTCATATCTACAACTCCACCTCTACCTTACAGCGTGACGTAGTCTTCCACAAAAATAAGGAAGAGATCAAGCAGATCGCAAGACGCAAAAGGCAAATGGAAGAGCGTCAGCGACGTGAAGAGGAGCAGCGTGTCCGTGAGGAAAGAGCCAGGATCCGAGAGGAGAAAAAGCTCGTCCGCAGCAGCCTTGGATCTGCTATGGATCAGCAGATCAGCACGAATGAAGAGGCCGTGTCTTCAAGCTTTGTGTCAGAGTATGAGTCCCCTGAGATCGCTGCAAAAAAGGCGAAAGAAGCACAACAACAGCGTGAGCAGGAACGTCGTGAGCGTGAACGTGCTGAGCGTCTTAAAGCTGAACGTGAAAGCTTTGAAAATAAAAATATCAATGAGATATTTAAAGAATATTCCAAAAATCCATATTACATGGCAAAACGTGGCATAACATATGTTCTTGCTCACGCATTTGGGATCATACCTGTTGTGACGGATAATCCGGACTATATCAGGATGTTCAAAGTCAAGAAGGAAAAAGAACAGGCTGAGGCAGAGAGAAAACGTGCAGAGCGTGAAATTGAGATCATCTATGAAAAATATGCTCCGTATCTGAAATATGATGTAAAGAGGCGTATCAAAAACAGGCAGTTTAAAAAGAGAAAACGTTTTGAGCGAAAGAACAGACCGCCAAGACCATATATTCCGCCACAGCGCACCGCTGAGGAGCAGAAAGCTATCGACACAGAAATGAAACGACTCTATAAGGAGTATCACGTTTCGGCTGTGGGCAGACTGGTAAGACATTTGAAAGAAAAGTACAGAAAGAAACCTTAGTGCAGGAGGGAGCGTCGGTATCATCGGCAAGGCGTTGAGGATAGTAAAAATAGCTTTGACAATACTTGGCTCTGCTGTGTTTGCGGCACTGCTGAGTGTGACGGTGTACATAATGGTCTGCGGCTGTATCGGCAAAACAGCAAGCATTTTTGGTTACAGCGTACTGAAAGTCGTGAGCGGAAGTATGGAGCCGTCTATACATGAGGGTGACTATATTTACATTAAAAGGACGGATACTGACAGCTTAAAGGCAGGGGATATCATTTCGTTCTACTCTCAAGATGATAGAATTAAAGGCGAGATAAATACTCACAGGATATCTGAGGTTTTGAGCGACGGCACTTTTGTCACTAAAGGCGATGCTAACAAAATAGAGGACAGCGTGACGGTGCAAAAAGTCAGCATTATTGGAAAATACTATGGAAAACTCAGATTTTTCAAGTGGCTTGGGTCATTTGCATCGGGAAAAAAGTTGCTTATGCTGTTGGTGATACTGCCGACGGTGTGCATGGCGGTGTATGAGGTAAAAACTATCGCTGAGATAAAAATATATTCAAACCGTGAGGAAGCCTTGAAAGCGGCTGAGGAAGAAAAAGAAAAGCTTATGCGTGAGGCTGTTGAAAAGGAAGTTCAGCGGCTGAAAATGCAGGAAAATGAGAAAAAGGAGGCGAACAGCTTTGAATCAGGAAAAGATAATGAAGGCTAAAATGATAACGGCTATGGTTATTTGTATTGCGGCACTTGCAGGGCTGTTCGTTTTTATCGGGCTTTATATGGACAAGTCCGAGGAAGTCAGAAAGACTTACATTGCTAAGTATATGGAAAATCTGTCTGCCGCCTCTGAGGAGATAGACACTTATCTTGAAAGCGGCAAGGATCTTCCAACAAGATACAACATGATACTTTCGGACATGGGTGCGGCAAGGTCGCTGGTGTTTCTTATCGACGATTACACTGATGAGCAGAAGGCTATAAACGAGCTTCATTATTGCTTTGTGAAGTATCCCGAACAAATGCAGGGCAAGCTTGAGGACGTAAAAAAAGCACTTGACCATATCACAGAAAATCTTGACAAAGGCTATAGGGAAGTCAACGAGATAGTTGATTCGGTTGATAAAATGGGAAATTAATGCAAGGAGGACAATAACGTGAGCAGTAAAGGGCAGCTTAAAAGAGAAATAAAGAAATGCAGACTTACTATTGAGGAGATAGAGCGTAAGAGATCACGTTCACAATCAGCACTGGTTCAGGCAATTCTTTTGCAGGAAGAGCCTAACGAAATGGACGTTGAGTGGTTCAACAAATACACAGGCGAGATAACCGCTTGCAGAAACCACATGATAGAATTGCAGAAAGAGCTTGACTCAATGAAATAATGGAGGTCGCCAAAGTGGCTGAGCATAAAGTGATAGAGAAAGCAGACAGCGAGGAAGAAAAGAAGAAACGCAAACTGCTTATTATAAAAATAATACCAGTTGCAGTGCTGGCATTTATACTTATTGCGGTCAGCTTGGCTTGGTTTACCATTGATAAAGCCCTTGATCTTGATTCATTTGGAATGAAAAGCGTAGATTCGCCATTTGAACTGAAAACAGTAGGCAGTGCCAATATGCTTAAAGCTGAGATACTTGACAGCAATGACTACTCTAAAGTGTCTGATGGGAGCAACATCACTTCTGACGAGAACAACAAGATCTACTGGCTTCTTGATGAAGAAAGCGGTATGACGAATGGTATTAACCCAGGCAGTCACGGAAAGCTTACTTTTTATGTTATTCCGAAGCAGTCAGGGGAAATGGAGATACAGTTTAAGTTGAGTATCACGGGATATGCAGAGAATAAAAACGGCGACAGCGTTTCATATGAAAAGGTAACTGATGAAAATGTTACAAGCTTTTTGAATGGACACATCATGTTTTTTGAGAAATATGATGAGAATAATCATACATATTCCGATTTTCTTAGTGATGAAACATTCACAAGGACGTTTAAAGATTGTAAAGTAGACGTTCCGCAGGAAGTGAACGTATATTGGGTGTGGCCGAACACTCTTGGTCAGATACTAATGAAAAGCACAGATGAAAATCTGACAGAGAAAAATGTGCTGTTTGATGATGATAGTAAAGAACGTTTGGATTTTGCGGAATATATAAAGGGTAATTTAAGCTTGTTCTTATCAGGTGATGCTGATAAAGAACAAAATAAAACAGTTATTGAGAAAATACTTAAAGGTGATAAATACAGCACAACACAGTTATCGTCATTAAGCTCCATGTATAATGACGCTGACGAAAAGATAGGTACAAAGGTGCAATATATCCTTGTTGAACTAAACGTATAGATAAGAATATTAACTTTGCACGGAGGCAGTTGAAAGTGAAAGCTAATAGAAATCAGAAAATCAATAGAATATGCCGCAAGCTTTACAGCAAGTATCGCAAGAATGTTATTTCTTTAGTTACCGCCGCCGTATTGCTTGTTACAAGTATGCCTCTTGCGGACATTTCAGGTGTTGTGTCTAAAATGGTATCAACTGTCACCAATGCTATTACGGCTATGGCGGCAGATACATATACTGACATTTCTAACGATATCAAAAGCGGCGTTTATACTATACAGAATGCAGAAGATTTTAAAAAGCTTCTTAATGCAGACCCTTCTGATTATCAGAATATCACTGTATTGTTTTCAAACAACCAATCTCAGTTTAAGGCTTCTGATTTTACAGAAATAGAAAAAGGACTTGGCAATGAAGAATATCCTTTCATGGGAACAGTCAAAGCAAATGAGGGTTCAGCTATTAATCTTCCTATTAATTTTGCTCTGTTTGAATATCTTAGTGACAGTGCAAATTTAGATACTATTATTTTTGCTAGACCGGAAGAAAAAAATTCAGCTTTGCTTGCTGAGAATGTTATACACGGTGATGTGGCTTCAGCTAATAAGTGGAAAATAAAAGCTGATCCTGTAGATGATTCAGGTGCTACAAATTATAAATCCTTCACGTCTGTTATAGGCAATATGAAAAATGGAGCAACGGTCGATCTGGATATCACTCTAAGTAATGGTGTCAAGGCGGAAGTATCAGGCGGGGATAATGCAGGCCTTGCTTGCGGCACTATGGACGAGAATGCAAGCCTCGCTGTAAGCTTGTCAAGCGGTTTGCTTGACGTTTTCGGCAAATCGAACGCAGGTGTATTTGTCGGGAAAATGAGCGCTGGTGCAACACTGAATATTGACAAGTTCGACACCTTGACAAGCGTAAATATATCCGCAAACAACGCAGGCGGACTTGTGGGCAGTGCAGAGAATGCAGAAATAAATGTTGGCGAAGGTGTCACCATTACCATGACCGGAAGCGTTACAGGCTCTGTAACTGCGGGCGGTCTTTTCGGCTCTTATACATACAGTAAAGCCGACAGTAAAGAATTTGATATTTCAAAATTCAGTGGCATGAAAATGGCACTTGCTTGTTCATCAGGAGATACCGCTGACAGTGCGGCTGTTGGTTCTGTTTTCGGAGTGCTGACAAACAGCACAGATAGTGTAAAAATTAGTATCACGGGCACCGCTAATGATATTATTACTTCAAACTTCAAGGGTACTGTCAGGGCAGGCTTTTATGGTGGTATTGTCGGAAGATATTCTGCCAATTCTCTTAAATCTGAACTTGCACTCAGCGAAGTTACTGTAGATGTGACCGGTTCATGCAATGCCCTTGATTTTGGCGGCATTATTGGTAAGATAGGTGATAACAGCAAGGCTTATGTAAGCGTCAGGAATACCACTATAAGTATTAATAATCCCACATCATCACAAAATAATTATGGCGGACTTGTGGGCTATGCAGATCAGGCTTTTATTGATGTTGGCGGCAAAGTCACAGTTACTGCAAATAATGTTTCTGCAAACCAGAGCGTAGGTGGCATTGTTGGCAAATTTAATAAAAATGGCGTTGTAAGGCTTGGCGGTGAAACAGACCTTTCAGAATTTTATCCTAAAGACCCTAACAAAAACGGATGTCAGATAGTAGGAAATAGAGGCAATGCTTTGATATATAGCTTAAGCGGCTGGTCATTTACAAGGACTTCTTCAAAAGTCATAGACGATATGGATTGGGGCGGAGTGCTTCGACTTAATGATTCCGATCTGCCAGAGAGTGCTGACGGTGTTCTGTCTTTTGATGGATCGGGGCATACTGTTACAATAAATGGATTTCCTAATAATAATATAACCATAAGCAATAGAGCAGATTTTGCCCGTGCGGCTTTGATAATGCAGCATGACAGCAATGATTTTGTTAAGTATAGCGAAAATTCTATAGATAAAACAGCAATACTTAAGGCGAATTTTACTCTTAGTGCAGATGTTGATATAAGCGACACAGGTCTAACCGGCTTTATGCGTGACAATGGTGAGGATACTTTCACAGGCACGCTTACTGGCAATAGTCATAAACTTACCATGACAGTGGGAACAGAAAATGATAAGATAGTTTTCCATACTCATAATGGACTTTTTGCAAAGACAAGCGGTGCAAAAATAAGCAATATAAAGCTTGTTTCAATTTTCAATATTGTTGGCGATAATGCTTCGGACGGTGACGCTTGTTATATTGGTTCTGTATCTGCATACAACAGCGGAGCTTTGACTATTGACAGCGTGACCGCCAATGTGACCGCAGCCCCAAGTGGTGCGTATACTAATTTTGTCGGAGGTCTGGTTGGATATGTTGCTGACGCCACAACTGAAGTTTCATTCACTAATTCTGCTGTAACAGCAAATCTTACATACGATAATAGCACAACAAAGGTAGATTGTACTTGTCTTGGCGGAGTTATCGGAATGGTAGGAGCTGTTACATCAAAGCCTACAACCGGTATTAAATTTGATAATGTCACTGTTGGCGGAAATATAACTGACAAACACACAGAAAGTAACTCTAGAGTTGGTGGACTTATTGCTGAAATACGAGCAAACGATGTTATTCCTAATTATTACAAATCAACTGGCGAAGCTGTTTTTACTAATCTAGTGTTAATAAAAGACGTGACTATTAGTGCCCTGACTATTAAGGATAATGATAGCAAAGGTTGCAAAACAGGTGGAGGTTTTCTTGGCCATGATTGGTATAGAGTTGAAGTTACGCTTGAAAAATTGAATGTAACTAAATCGACTATTAATACAAACTGTGAAGAACTTGGTGGTCTTGTATATTCCACAACAGGTTACTGGAGTATTAAAGAAATTGTTTTTGATAGTATTGCGATCAATGCTCAAAAATGTAAGATTCTAGGATTACTTGCTTCGGTTCTTTTCGGAAAAAGTGATGACTATTACGGGTTTGATTATAGCACTGGATATAATAATAATAACAATGACAAATACAATGGTACTAGTGATGCAACGTATTTTGAGCTTGTCGAGCAAAATGGTTACAAAATATTAAATCCCACAATAAAAATAGCAAATAACTATAAACGATTTGATGAAATAGCTGGCCGTAGTATTTTGATTGAAACAAATCCTCTTTCAAATAAGCAGGCTATAGTTTCAATTCCTGCAGTTACAGAGGACGGAAAATGTTTACTTTATATGGACGGCAAACACTGCAACACCTATCAAAATCAAACCAAAAATAATGGTAAGTCATGGAAAAATAATTCTTGCGTAAGATATTATTATAACCTTGATAAGTATAAGAATGGTAGTGGTACGACAGGTGGAGCTAAGGCTGTTGAGTGGAGCGCAAAGCTTTTTGCGGCAAATAATATAAAAAATTATATTAATAGCACAAATATAGATTTTCCAACAGATGCAGAAATAGATTTGACAGGATATTCATTTTATCCTGTTGATACAAATGGTTGTAATATAAAATCAAATTCAACCATTACTTTTTATAATAAGGAATTTAATCGGTCTGAAGAATTTTCCAATGGTGGTAATGACGGAATTTCTCGCACCACTACCGGAACAGATTTGGTACACTCGCAACATTATATGATGCAATGCGGACTTTTCAGAAATGAAAATGGAGCTGTTACCATAAGTGGTAAACTGACCTTTAAGGGAAATATCGGTAAAGTTAATAATGGTTCAGGTGCATTGGTTTGCGGCTCGGTTGCTGACGACACCAATACTACAAAAAAATCTGTCAAAATTACCGGCAGTATCGTTCTTGATGATCTGTATGTGAATGATACTTCTCTAAGTTTAAATGACGAAAATTCTTATGCCCCTTTGCTTATAAATAAGATAGGCAACATGACAGAGATCACTATACAAAATGTGTCACAGAAAAAACACAGTACGACCGCTGAACAATATTACAAAGGCGGTCAGAAATACGCCGCAACAAGCCTTATAGGCAATGTAGGAAGCAAAAATGGTCAAAATATATCTCTGATTTTCTCAAATATCAAGCTTGACGCAAGTAATGAAAATTCAATTTTCAAAAATGCTACTTTGCTTGAAAGCTTTCAGAATTCTGACGGCGCAGGCTCTTCTGCAATATACAACTATAAATGGGACGACGATTGGGGTACAGACTCAGCTGGCAATATTAAGCATAATGTAACCTACGGAAAAGAAGTGTCTGACACCATTAAGAATGTTGACAATGACGGAAAGAGCAGGCAGAATAAATATCATGGTGATTGGAGTAGGGATGACAGGTATACTTCTCCTGTTCAAAATGACGCAACAGAGGAATATAGCTTTGCTAGTTACAAGCCATATGTTGCTATATCGTATAATAAGGCTCAAAACTATGATGAGATAGACGTAAACCTTGAGCGACCATATCTTGACAAGGGCTGCGGAACATACTCTGATCCATATATCCTTGACGCTTCTACACTTGCAGAGGTCGCACGAGTTATCAGTACAGCCGCACCTACAAATGGCTGGGAAGTAAACTATAATGCAAACGCTTCTGCTGATAAGGCGACTGTTGATGCTAATAGTGCTTTTTGCAAAGGCACCAAGCATGAAACCTATACTTATGATGGTGCAGGCAATTTTGTAAGCGGAACGAAAAAAGTTTCAGTTTCAAAAGATAACATGATCAAATATCTTTGCGAAGCTTATTACAAGATAAATGATGATATAGTTCTCGGCAGTTCTTTTGCAGGTCTTGGCGGAACATCAAACAGTTACGTTTTCAGGGGCGTTATTGTTGGACAGAAGAAATCCGACGGAACATATCCAACTATCACCAATAACTCTGCAAGCCCGCTCATCAGGTTCAGCAGCGGAAGTGTTGTAAAAAATATCAATATAGTATATGCTAATAATGTAACGCTTTCAAAAAACAATAATAATAAATTAAACTATAGTACCGGAAAGACAGAGTATTATGGTGGTGTTATGGGCGTTGTGTTTGGCGGAGATAATATCATTGATAATGTCAAGGTAACAAACCCTAGTATAACATTTGCCAATAACGATAACAGCAAACAACATCTCATTACTGCAGGCGGATATGTTGGTGCCATAGTTTACGGTGGCGTTATTTTCAGAAATATGGGCAACGTTGCCAAAGATAGTGCGCTTACAACCAACAATACTGAGGCAGTGGGCGAAAACGCAGCTACCAACCTCTTTATCAATCCATATATAGGCAGAGTTGTAAACGGCTTTGCTATTGAAGAGGAAACAAAGTTCGGTAAGTCAACTAACCTTAACAATGGCAGGAAAAACTATCTCATCACGCAGTTCAAGAGCGAGCTTAATGATGCTGAGAAATTAAATGTTATTGCCGGCACGACAAATACTATTGAAGTGCCTAATGCACAGGCATTGTTTATGCTGTCTGTCATATCACAGTCCGGTATGGGATATACAGATAAATATAAAAACACTTGCGGCTATGGTCACTATACTTTCACTCGAAATGCAGACTATTCAAAAGTTGGCACAGCTACATTGACTTCTGATGATAAAGATTACAAAACTGCGATCTCAGATTATCAAAGACTTGAAAAGGCTACAAGCAAGGAATATGAAAAGAAAAATTCTGTAATGCTAAAAAAATATACAAAGCCAAGTGGAAATCTTTATGAAGCAAAATGGACAAACGCTCAAAGTAAGAAATTTACTGTTAGGCTCACAGGAAATGAAACCTATGACCTCACCGACACAGGTTTTCGTGGAATAAATCAGTTGTTTGATGCAGCAGATAGTAACCTGGGCGGCATTGACTGTGGATATACTTTGTCTTTGACAGCTATCCAGGGAAATGATAAGACTATAAAGCTCGATACAGATATAAAAGCCTATGCTGTGAAAATAACAGATAACAAGGGCGGTAGCGCTAACACTGTTGAGTTTGAAAATGTGGATAACTACAAGTATCGTACCGCATTCGACAAAGTGAAAGGAGTTGGGCTGATAAACTGTTCAACGTATGCTCTGACTGTAGATAGTCTTAATCTTTCCGGCAAGATCAGCGTTAAGACGTATAACAACGACGGAAAATCGTATGTTAATGAAGACCTTTCTACAGGTGGTATTGTTGGCGGAGTACAGGGTCAATGCAAGTTTAGCGGAATAACCTTGAACGATCTTGAGGTATCTGGCGCATATACTGTGGGAGGACTTATAGGAAAGTCAACAAATAATATCAATATAAGTGGCGTTAAGTCTGAAAACAGCGGCATATATGTGTATGGCGGATTTGAAACAGGCGGTCTTGTGGGAAATTCTCAGAAAGGCAGCGAATTTAATGTTAAGGATTCCAAGATAACAATTAATAAAGTTGAATTTGCTAATCTTGATAAAGGCACAGGTACTTGGTTTGGCGTAGGCGGGATCGTAGGCTCTGCAAATATCAAAACGACAATAAGCAATGTCCGGCTTACACCTTATAATACAGACAGCTTTATCGGCTCAAAAAAAGACAATAAACCCCTTGCTACCCAGACAATGAACGAGGGCGGTCTTATAGGATTGTCCAACGAAGTATGCACAATAGAAAACACAAGCGTCAGCGTCGATGTTTATGGAAGTAATGCCGGCGGATTCGTTGGAATAAACAAAAAACAGTTGTCTGTCAATGAGAACTGTTATTATGGTGGAACGTCTGAAACATCAGCTTGCGGTGTCTATGGTTATGCAAGCTCAGGCGGAATGGTCGGCACACAGAATGAGGCTGTGAACATATCAAAGTCTGCTGTAAAAAATGCAGTGATAAATATACCAACTGCTAAAAATGGTGATGCTGGTATCGGAGGTTATGTTGGCATAAAAGCTAACGGTGATCTGAAGATAACTGATTGTGAAGTCAATAATGTTAAGCTGTCAGCAGAAGATAAGTCCAATGGCGCAGGTGCAGGCGGTGTGATCGGTCATAATGACGGCGGCAACACTTATGCTTATGATATTCTCATAAATAAATTAAGCTATATAAAAGGCAACAACAGTGTGTCTGTTTCTAACCTGATAGGTTGGAACAAAGATAAAAATCTATCATCTGAATTTATCGGAGTATCGGTAAATAACACGGATTGTTTGCCTGATATACAGTATAATGCTTCACAGATACCTGCCAGCTTTACCGCTGTTCACTCCGACTACAACGGTACTCAGGATAATACCCAAAATATCGGTGATGGAAGCAGGACACACGTTGATATCTATTCACCTTATGTCAACATAAATCCAAGCAAAACCGCTGGTGATAAAATTTTCACAGGCGATCTTGTTGGCGGAAATATGCAGACTATCATCAGTGACGCTGCTTCTTATACGAATGGCACAGCAAAAAAATCCTATGGCATAAACAGTACCATAAAGACATATGCAGAGAATTTGGCTAATTCAAAGCTTACAACATTTCGTCAGGCCTCTGAGCTTGATGTTCAGGAACTGAACGATCTTCCTGTTCTGCTTATTGATGATAACTCATCGTTGAATATTACACAAATGCTCGCAAAGTATATCTCAGTTCTGACAAATTGTGATGTTTGCGACAGCAGTTCAAATAAGCTGAAAACAACAGATCTTATGAATGTAAGCACAGCGACTTATGTGTATGATAACGATGTTTTGAAAAAATCAGACAAAAGCACTCTTACGTTTAACAGCAAGACAGGATATTTCAAGGTCACAGACGGTCAGTATGACAATGACGGCACAAATAGATTTACTGTCATTACTCTCGATTATATCGACCCAACGGGAAGTGACAAAACTGCTCTTAGACTTCATATTCCTGTTTTTGTAAGAAAGGTGCTTGATTTCAGCTTCCAATCTTACGTTATCTCAGGCACAGACTATAACCATTCTCACTATACGGATAAAACAAAGCTTGCTTTTGAGAGCTTTGATGCACCTGTTACTACTTATTTTAAGTATTCCTATTATAAATCCGCTAACGAATGGGAAAAAATGCTCAATAACGGTGACAGTCTGCTTTGGAGCTTTGACAAAAAGCTTTATCTTATTGGTGATAATGCCACTGACAGTGGTGTGCTTACCGATGATACAAAGCTAACTCTTGTTGATGCAAATAACAATGACAAGACTTATCATTCTACCGCAAGTGATGCTAAGTTTAATAAAACAACCGGTGAGCTTGACTTGACAAATATAAGTGGCTTTAAACCGGTTACAATGAATGATGTACTGTTAAGATATGCGTCGGTAACAGCTAAAGAATCATCTGACGGAACACTTGTTGAAGCGGATGAAGCTGCAGCTACTGTAAAAACAAGCGACGGCAAGTATTATAGACCTGCTGGGGAGGCTGAAACAGGTGTCTATAAGATAACTGTTTCAGCGAATAGTGATACACCCAAAAATGATAATGACGAAATGATAATAAGCGAGAACTATTATCTCACTATCAATATTCCGGAAACGGGAAGCTCGAAAAAAGTCATCAAGAACTTTGTGAATTATTATAGCGGTAATAAGCCAAGAAAGCTCAATGGCAATATCCCTACAAACCTTGTCCAAGTGACAAATAATGACACTGGTGCATATGTTATTGCAAACTTTTTTACACAGCTAGTAAGTGTGACGGCTCATGACCCAGAGGAGATAACAGCGTCAAATAATTTTGTCCGTGCGACAATGACGTCAGAAATAAGCATTGATCAGAGTCTTAGAGATACATTTAATGGCTATAAGAGTGACGATTTCAATATGTATCAGGCGTTTAAATTCTCTATGAAGAACTTTGACGAAAAAGACGCGGCAGCTAATGCAAAGATAATTGCAGGAACTTCGGTGAATGTTGATTACAGCATTTTAGACAGTTCAGACACAGAGTTATCAAACGCAAAAATAAGCAAGACTGAGACACTTTCAGAAGCTAAAGACAGCTATATGCTGATGTATCCCGATTCGGTCTACAGTTATATCAATAATGACCCGAACGGCTCTATAACTGTCAAGGCTGATATCAGCTTAACTTACGGTACTGCGGGGATCATAGATCAGTTCCCTGAGCGTAAGGACGGGGATACAAAAACCGGTATAGGAGTAAATGCGGCGTCTTATGTTGCATATAGCCAGAACAATATTGAGAACAGCTCTATCTCTAAAAGTGGAGATATGCCTGCCAGACACTACTATAGAAAGGCAATGACGGTGGCACAGCTAAACTATAACGTTGCAGAGTCAACGGTTCTTGAGTCGAAGGATTCACCATTTTCACAGCTTGGTATCAATGCCAAAGATATGACTACAGGAGAAATGGCAATAACAGCAAATGCTATCTATGATCTGTCTGCTTTGAGCCGATCAACAAAGGATAGTGGCAAAAAAATACAGTATACAATGAGGTTGTATGTTAAGGACAATAGCGGCGATTATAAGCAGACAAACGATATTAGTAAATATCTCAGTAGCTTTACTTTGGAAAACGCCACATCAAACAGCGGTCTGAATGGCAAGGAGTGCGTTTTTACCACTGCCTATAATGGCGAAGAACAAAACACAGCCGTTACGAAATTTACAGTAAAAACAGGCAAGGCTTTTGAGGAGCAGGGACTTACCTATGCGAACTATAGAGTTGAGCTTACCGCAGTATTGCTTAATGACAACAACTCAGTTGTTAATGGAACTACCGCAAGCGACTATGTTGTTTACACCAACGCAAAAATAGAAACAGGCTTTATAAACTAATAATAAGCAGGCATCTTCAGGAGAAAAATATGACAAAAAGCATTTTTGGAAAATTCAGAAAATTAGAAAAAAAGAAGAAGCTCCAGCTGGTCATAGCAGTATCTCTCTCGGCGGTACTGCTTGTGGCACTGCCTGTTTATGCGTGGTTTACT
>OMGL01001636.1_pt1 | contig 13210 bp, 17 predicted proteins | sample 1645831 | NCBI WGS metagenome assembly OMGL01 (sample SAMN00849301, study PRJEB25192) | human gut metagenome | reverse complement strand
AATACTTAACACCTCATCACCTCCTACATGTATAAGACTGATAAGTTTTTACTAAAGTTCCCAAAATGTATTTTATATTAATATAAAATAAAAATCACCCTGATTTACTTATCAATGTGATTTTATTATTCAAATATAGTATTTTCAGTTTTCCATTGTAACATTTTTATATATAACCAGAATCCATATATTCCAAAAGTTATTATAGTTAATATCCACCATTTTATATAGTTCATAAATAAACTTGATCCAGTTCCAATAAACTTAAGTCTTCTGCCTTCTATTACGGTATTATTTATTTGCCATTTATATTTTATACACATAGCCCATGGCGTTGCTATACCAAATGTTAGTACACTTATTACCCAAGCTAATATATTAACGCCTATTAATCCTAACAGGCTACCTTCAAATCTTGAATTCATTATGTCATCCTCCTCGTTGATATATTTTCATATTATATATTAAGAAACTTTTTATGTCTATTTTTAATTATTGATATCTTATCTAAAATAATATTTCCTTCTAGCAACAAATATCAAAGTAAAATATAAATAGCTATAAAAATAATTAATTATTATATTATCTATTTTTATAGCTATATTGACTTTAATTTTTAATTTCTAGATAGAAATTAGTTAAAGTTGCACTGTAATAAGGTAGTACATATAATCCCGCAATACCAAAAGTTATTCCCATTAATATTACCCATCCTAGAAAACTTAACTCTAATACAAAAAGATCCATTTTATGGCCTTTCATAATTCTAGAACTTTCTTTTAAGCAATCTATTATAGACATTTCTGGATTTTCAGCCATTATATAATATACTTGAGAATACATAAAAGATAGTATTATCCCTGGAATTATAAGCAATATAGTTCCTATAGAAACTATAATCCCAACTAATAATGTAACTCCAATAGCCTTTAGTATATTATTAAATCCATACCATAAATCTGAAAATTTAGGATTTGATCTATTTGCTAAGTTTATAAAAAATTTACATTGACCTATAGTTAATGGACCAGTTATAACTAATGTTATAATTGGAATTATAATAGCTATAGCAAGTGATTCATCATTAATCTCAACTAAAAGATTTGGTATACAAGATATTAATGTACATACTATAATGATACCTATAGCTAATCCCCAATTATTTTTTAATTGATTCTTAGCATTTTGCTTTAGCTCACTTCGTAAAATCATAATATCCCCTCCTATAATATAATACTATGCTTATTTAATTTACTTGTTACTATTACTATAATTATGTCAATCCGGTTAAAATATTTCTTATACACACTTATATAGTTTTATATAAATCAAATATATTAAACAAAAATAAAATACTCCATCAAATGTAAAACTAAATAGTATATTATTTTTATTTAAGTATTCTATTATTTAAAATCCCATTCATAGTAAAATCCATATAAAAAATTAAACATAAAATAATGCTTTCTTTTATCTATTCATTTAGCTATTGATATGCTCGTTAGATTTTTAAGTTAATATATAGAAAGCAAAATATAAAAAGTATATCCTTAATATTTATAAAACTTAAAGATATACTTTTTATATTTTACTCTCTAATTTTTTTCTATTATTTTTAATAATGTTAACTGACTGCCCTCATCTTCTATAATATACTCTATAGTAATATTTGTTTTTTCACTCTCTAATTCACTAAAATCTTCATTTGTTAATTTTAAAGTACTAACTGCATAATAATTACCATCTTCTCCTAATAATTCAAATGAGTGGTTATCTATAAATCCACAAAATACTCCGCTTATCTTTCCTTCAACAGGTATATTCCAATTAGAATCTATTTCTAAACTTTCTATATTATTAACTAAATTATATTTTTGCTCATTATCGATTTGAAGTTCTTTAGTTGAGCTACATCCTACTAAAAGCATCGCACTTAATACTATAGTAATTAATTTTTTCATATTTTCCTCCTTAGTAATTTATAGATTATATATTAATATTGTCAAATTATATATAATCTATAAATTATATTATCTAATAGAAAAATTTATTCTCATTAATAATAAATTTACTCATACTATACATATAAGGATTAAAATTATATAAAACTATGTCAGCTTTAGCACTAGTTTGTGGTGTAAGTGTAGCTTGTAGTAGTAATACTTCTGCTAATGTTAATACTAATAGTGCTAATACTAATATTGCTCAAGAAAATACTTCTTCTCAAAATAATATAAACAACAATAATACAAATGCTAAAATAACTAGTGATAAAGCTAAAGAAATAGCTTTAAATCATGCTAATTTATCAAAAAATCAAGTATCATATATAAATGCTCATTCAGATTATGATGATGGTATACAAGTTTATGATGTATCTTTATATGTAAATGATGTAGAATATAGCTATGAAATCAATGCACAAAATGGTAATATAGTATCATATGAAATGGATTCTATATATGACTAAAAAATAAAGCTACCTAAACTTGGTAGCTTTATTTTTTCTCATTCTTCTGTTTCTATTTTATTTTTATATTTTTTATAAGATTTATAAATTGAATAATCTAATATCTCTCCTAATATTAAAATAATTAATATCTGTGGATATTTAAATATAGAATATATTGATATTCCAATAGTTCCTAAGATTAGAGCTATAATAACTCCTAATGTATTTCTTGCTTTTTTTCCATCTTCTAATTCTAAATCATCTAAACTTTTTTCAAGTTCTTCTTTTGCTCCAAATGAATATAACCTTTCACATACAAAAACTAAGAAGAATAATACTTTATTATTATAAGTTATTAAGTAAGCTATTATTGAAAGCATAGAAAATACTAACGCTGAGATTATATTCTTTTTATTGTGATTCATTAAAAAATGTCCTTTCTATTATCATAAAAGAAGGTATACATCCTTCTTATTTAAGCTGCTATTGATTTAAATCCTTCACCTAATACTTCGTGAACATCACTTACTATTATAAATGCACTAGGATCAACTTTTTTTATAAGTTTCTTTAAACTAACCTCTTGCTTTTTATTATTTACGACAACTAATAAAATACTCTTATCATTATTAGTGTATCCACCTTTACCATCAAGGATAGTAACTCCTCTTTTTATATCATTAACTATAGCTTCTTTTAGTTCATCTCTATCTTCAGTTATAATCATAAATGCCTTTGAATAATCAAACCCAGATATAATAGCATCTATTACTTTAACTATTATATAAAGTGCTATAGCAGAATATAATCCTGTTTCTATATTTCCATTAGCTATACCAGCTGATAAAACAACCATACCATCTATAATAGTTAAGCATTTAGATACTGGTAAACTTGGTATTACTCTATTTACCATTAGTGCTATAAGGTCTGTTCCTCCTGTCGAACCATCTACACTAAATACAATACCTAAACCTATTCCTAGTAATATTGCACCTGATATTGCTGATAATAATACATCTTGTGTAACTGATATTGTTGCTAATGGTGCTGTAATTTCTAATATTCCTGATAATATTACCATACCTATGAATGTTTTTATAGCATCCTTTTTACCTAGTATTTTTATAGAAGATACTAAAAGAGGAATACCTATAAGAAGCATTATCGTTGATACAGATAAGCCTGTGAACTTACTTATTACAAGTGATAATCCACTTAATCCACCTGGTGCTATAGTATATGGCTTAAAGAACATATTAAGTCCAACACCCATAAACATACAACCTATTATTAGTCCTAAAAATTCTATTATAATATTATTTGTTGATTTTTTCATATTGTATAATCCCTCCAATTAAAAGTTATTATACCAACTTTTCATTTTTTTCGCTATGTTTTTACTTATTTATTTAATATATAATTTCTTTAGACTATTCAAAATAAATAAATCAATATTAATGTCTAATCCATTTATATATATTTATTTTAATTCTTCCTATGTATAGTAAATTAATATCATTATTTGAATAAATATGATAAAAGGCAAACCTGTAGTAAATTGTCTATGCTTAGTCTTATGTCTAAATTGATACATCCCTATAATACTTCCTATAGATCCACCTATGATTGCTATTAAAAAAAGAGCTTTTTCAGAAATTCTATACATATTATTTTTAGCAAAGTATTTATCCAAATACATTGATAGTAATCCCACAATATTTATAAATATTAAATAATAAATCATGTCCGTTACCTATTTAGCCATAAGTACTATTATCTCTAATAATTGTGTACCTATCTCTCTTCCTTGGTTTTTTATTAATTCTAAATACACTTTTAATTTATCCCATTTTTCATCTAAATTTAAATCATCATTATTTATATTTTCTATAAGATTAATAACTTCTACTAATTTCTGTTTTTCTAAAATATCTTTATCTTCTATGTACTCTTTTAAATCTGTAAATTTATCATATATATTTTTTTGTTTTTCCTTTAAAATTAGTTCATCTTTATAGTCCTTTAAATAATTTTGTATATTTTCTATATCTTTTTTGCTGTAGTTCCAAACTACATCCCTACTTATGTTAGATATAGAATCTATAGTATTTTTATACTTATCGTGAAGCTCTTCTATTGCTATTACAATATCTAAATAATTATTTTCTTTAAGTACAATTTCACATCTTTTTATATCTAGATCCAATTCATTTAATTTATTTATCAAAGTCTCATCTCCTTATTATAAAATTGGTTATTTTAAATATTTTATTATTTAATTATTATACACAAGTTTTATATATTATCCAATTTTATATAATTAAATATCTTCTATCAAGTAAAGCTATTTTAAGCATAAATATTCTACTTTACATAATATGTTCTCTTTATTTATTAAAAATAATTAATTTATATTCAGTTATCCTAACGGCACTTTTTGCAATATTAATAGCATTTTTTCATATTTTATATTCATATATTGCGTGCTACTATATAGATATAGAAGTAAAACAAACAACTAATTTTTTAGATGATATATAAAATATTAATTTAAACTTTGGAGGTTATTAAAATGAAATATAATTTTGATGAAATAATAGATCGTTCAAATAATTATGCAGTTAAATATGATGAAACTAAAGAAAAATTCGGTAGAGATGATTTAATACCATTATGGATAGCTGATATGGACTTTAAAGCTGCAGACCCTATAATAAATGCCCTTCAAGAAAGAGCAATGCAAGGTATATATGGATATACTTCTAGACCTATTGAATATTTTGAAGCTATAAAAAAATGGCAGCTTGAAAAAAATAACTGGGAAGTAGATACATCTCTTATGTCTCATGCTTTAGGAGTTTTGCCAATGCTTGCAAACCTAATGCATACATTTTTAGAAAAAGGAGATAAGGTTATAATACAACCACCAGTATTTCATGAATTTAAAAATGTTATAGAAGCTTGGGGTGGTGAAGTTGTTACAAATCAACTTATAGAGAATAATGGCAGATACTATATAGATTTTGATGATTTAAGAAATAAAGCAAAGCAAGGTGCTAAATTTATGATAGTTTGTAATCCTCATAATCCAGTGGGAAGGGTTTGGTCAAAAGAAGAATTAGAAGCTATAGCAAATATTTGCATAGAAAATAACATAACTATTATATCTGATGAAATTTACTCTGATATAATGTTATGGGGAAATAAACATACTCCAATGGCATCTATAAGTGAAGAAATAAGAAAACATACTATAACTTGTACTTCTTCAACTAAAACATTTAACTTAGCTGGACTTCAAGTTGCCACAGTAATATTCCCTAATCTAAATATGAAAAATCAATATGATGCTATATTAAAGAAAATAGAAACATATAGAAATAATGCATTTAGTATAGTCGCTAATACAATTGCTTTTACTGAAGGAAAAGAATGGTTTTTAGAAGCTACTACTTATATAGAAGAAAATATAAAATATGCTGTAGATTATATAAATAGTAATATACCTCAAATAAAAGTAAGTATACCTGATAGTACATACTTATTATGGCTAGATTGTAGAAATTTAAATCTTGATGGAGATGACTTAGTTGACTTCTTTGTTAATAAAGCACGACTTGCACTTAATGATGGTCGTCTATTTGGAGATGGTGGAGATGGTTATATGAGAATAAATATAGCTTGTCCTAGAAAAATTTTAGAAAAAGCTCTATCCCAATTAGAGAATGCAGTTGACAGCTATAATTTTGATAAATATGAATTAATTTCGGGTTGTTAAAACGCTCTACGTAAAAATAACTAATAATATACTATTATCTATTTCTTAAATTTTACTTTAATTTAAATACTTATCTATTTTTTAATTTAAAAAGGGCTATAAATTAGCCCTTTTGTTGATTTTTAACTTTTTATTTAAGCTCTAATATATCTATTATAAAGTCATAAAATTTTTTTATAACAGGGCTATACATTATACTTTCTTCACTTATCCAATCATCATATCGTATTGATATTTGATTGGCGCTTCCTGGTTGAAATATATTTGCTATGCATCCTATCTTAACTTTATTCTCACTAGATCTGCTCCAGCTTTCTTTATATTTATCATCAACCCTTTCTAAATATTCATTTACATTATCTAATAAATCACTATAAACAATCTTAGCACCTTCAAGTAAAAAGTTTTCTAACGTTCCTTGTGAGTAGTTATCGGGAAAAAAATAATAATACATATTTATAATTTCTCCTCGAATCCTACATGAACCACTTAGAAAATCTTTTTTCTTAATAACCATATCTTTGTTATACTTCCTAAATTTTTCATCAAAAGCTTCTTTTGCAGATTTTTGATCAGCATCAAATATTGCACATACTCCATTTATTTGCTTTAATTCTGACTTGGTCATATTACTAAGGTATAAATCTATATCCCTGATAATATTACCTACTCCATTAGCTGATACCATCGCTATGCATAAATTATTTTTTATAAAATATGAAGGCATAGGTATAAATCTATCTAACCTGTTATCTACAAATGGATAAGTTCTTGGTACTCTACTTCTCCATATTTCTGGAATATCATTTATGTTACTAACTTCTTTAAATTCATTTATTAATAATATTCTAGCTACACAATTTATATCATGAACTCCCTCTACAAAAAATAAAAAACTTCTCATTATCTCACATCCTGACCTAGCAAGTTTCTAATATCTTTTAACCTATCGCCAGAAAACTTTGTATAGTATGTTTTATTATTATATACTTCTATCCTAAAACAAGATAATAAATCTATTTGATTTCCAAGTGAAAGTATAATTCCATCTATAGCTTCTAAACTATGAGTCGTACATATTAATTGAACCTTATACTCCTTACAAATCTTTATAATACTGTTAAACACTTTATTTATATGGTTTTTGTGTATTGCACTTTCTATTTCATCAACTAGCAGTATCCCACCTTTTGCACTTATCATTGCTGTTGCAAGTGTGAATATCTTTTTAATACTATCTCCAAAACTAAATAAAGGTGTAGTACCATATACATTATGATCTATATATATATAACTTCTACCTGTATTAAATTTTTTTACTAGTTTAAAATCTACTACGTCTGGATCAAATATATTAAGTAAATTTATTATATTTTCTTTATCTCTATCATTTACATTTTCTAAGGTACTTTCTATTAAGTCACTTCTATAATAATCATATGGAGTAACATATACTATTTTTATAATGTCATAGTCATTAAGGTATTTGATATCTTTATTTTCCTCTATAGATATATTTTTATCTATGACTGTTTCATCTTCTACCTTCACATTAATATTACCTAGAAATGTATTATCAGTGTCATTATTTATGTCAATATATCTTACTATATTTCCATTTATGTTAACCTCTCTAGTTAATCCTTTTATAGTTGATTCAATTTTTATACTTTTGTTTATATCTTGATCTCTTGGGAATATGTCTAAGAATAGTTCAAAACTTGAAGGGTACGCAGAACTTCTTTTTGATACATTATTTAATATACTTTTTATGCTATCTTCATTTCCGAGTATTGACATAGCTTCAAGTAATGAGGTTTTTCCGCTATTATTCGCTCCTACTATTATATTTATATGAGATAGGTCCTTTAATTCTAAATCTTCTATACTTTTAAAATGATGTATTTTTAGATAAGTTAAATAGCTCATATTATCACTTCTTTCTAATTTATATAATAATTATACAAATTAGAAAGAAATAATATAACATCTTTATAATTAATTATTAAATTCTTCTGACGACAAATCTTCTCTATTTAATAAGTTTTTAAATAGAGATACTATAATTTTTATTGCTAATATTATTATGAAAATTAAAGTTATACCAGTTAAAGCACCTAATGAATCTATAAATACATCCTTTATACTTCCTGATCTTCCTGGTACAGATAGTTGCCTGTATTCATCATAACAAGCATACATTATAGAAAGTAAAAGCGCTATTGATGATGATAGTATAAGCTTTTTAGAAAATAAATATATAAATAATAGTAAAGATATTCCAATTAATGCATATATACTGAAATGTGCCATCTTTCTAACAATATAACTTTTACTTCCAAATCCTTTTAGTTTTTCATATATCTTGGTCTGAATTTTTATAAGCTTTTCATCTTGTAATGTAACTTTATCTCTTATTTTATCTATAAATCTTACGACTAACTGTGATTGACTTCCTGATACTTGTGCATCCTGACTAGAAAAATAATACATTCCACCTATGCTACACACAACTAACATAAACACTAGAAATTTCTTCATTTTATCAATCCTTTTACTCAATTTTCTACTTTATAGCTAATTAAATCTTGATATTTATAAAACTTTTCTATAATCATTAAGTTTATTATTATCTAATTATACCATATTTATTTTAAAATTAGCTAATAATAGGGGTATGACATTATATCGTTAATGTTATACCTTTTTCTTTTTATGATTTATCAACTCTAAACAAATTATCATAAGTCTTTAAGAAATTACTTGCCAAGTAATCAACCTTTTCTTCCCACCTTTTATCTTCTTCCTCATCTGGACAGTACATTATCTGGATAGCATCAACAGATAAACCATTGTAATACATAGAATCTTCTTTTAAATAATTCTTACTTAAGTGCCTTGCAGTATGAAGCACAGATTCATCATGGCTATTAAATAGTCTTCCTTCTGAACTATCACTATAAACTTCATAACCAGTTAAGTTATTATCCTCTATTGCCCTTCTAGATGTTGCAAATCCACTTTCAAGTGCTACAATTCCTGCCATAAAAAATGCATTTACACCATACTTTTTCTCTGCCTCAACAAAAGCACTTGCAAGATGAGCCATAGTTTTTGATCCAGTAGTATTCATAAGTACTTCCTTCATTTCGTCTTCAGTTATTCCACTAATTACTGTAACATTTTCTCTTAAATAAGTTACACCTTCTACTCTATTTATTTCAATCATTTCTTCATTTTTAATTCTAGTTTGTAATTTTTCATATTCTATTTTAAGATTTTCAGCTTCTTCATTATTTGCGATTTCATTATCTATATTATTTAGTGATAAGTTTTCTCCTGAAACTGTAGAGTATTTCGATAGTATATTAAAACTAAATGCTATAAATAATAAGCATATACAAATCACAAGGTACTTTTTTAAATTCACATTATCACTCTCCTTATATATAAATTCAATAACTTACTTTTATTCCCCTTTTAGCAAGTTTTGATAGGAAAGTGTATAACATGATATATTTTCCTTTATTTTAAGTTTTTATCTATATATTCGTTATTATTTTATAAGTATTTTCATATTTAATGTCAGCTATCTAATAAATTTATATATAGTAAATATATTTTTTTAATATATTTACTATATCCTACAAAGCTTTATCAATATTGCTAATTTAGTTTATACTTAAAAGTATAATACTTTGCAAATATTTCACAAATAAATTTAGTTTGTTATAAATATATTGGGTAAATAATATTATAGGATGGTGATTAAAATGAATGATAAAATAAAAATAACCTTTAAAAATGATTTTATAAGAATTGTAGAAAGGAGTAACATCAGAAACTTTAATTCTCTAGTCGACTGGCTAGAAAAATTTAATAAAGGTGAAGATGTTCCTTTTCTTACCATGTCAGGAAGAGATTTAGGCAGTGCTATAGCTATAAATAAAAATAATGTAAAAAGCATAGAATTTATAAATAAATAAGCTGATAGTTTAACTATCAGCTTATACTTATGTATGAATATATATTAACTTATATTTTTACCTTTACCTATTTTATATTATCTACAATACCTGTTAGTATCCCGTCTAAACTATCACTAATTTCTGATACTCCATTATGAGTTATATTAACTATTTCTTTTGTCATAGGAAGTTCTCCTAAAAGTTTTAAATCCATTTCACTTAGGAATTTTTCAGTTTCTTCCCCTTCAAATAGTTTTATTTTTTTATCACAATCTGGGCATTGTATATAGCTCATATTCTCTACAACACCTAATACTTTTATATTTAACATTTTTGCCATATTAACAGCCTTTGCAACTATCATAGATATCATATCTTGAGGTACAGATACCATAACTACTCCACTTATAGGAATTGATTGCATTACTGTAAGTGCTACATCTCCAGTTCCAGGAGGCATATCTATTAATAGATAATCTAGCTCTCCCCATATTACATCGCTGTAAAATTGCTTTACAGCATTCCCTACCATTGGTCCTTTCCAAACAATTGGTTGATTTTCATTATCTACCATATAGTTTATAGACATTGTCTTTATACCCTCTTTACTTTCTATAGGTAATATATCTTTTCCATTTGACATAGCTCTTTGATTTTGAAGATTCATAAGTCTTGGAATACTTGGACCTGTTATATCTGAATCAAGTATTCCTACTTTATATCCCATTTTATTTAATTTTTTAGCTATTAATGCAGTTACAGTTGATTTCCCAACTCCACCTTTTCCGCTCATAACAGCAATTATTTTTTTTATATTATTATTTGGGTTATTCTTTATATTACAAGTTGCTTGGCTTTTGCAACTATTTTTTGATGGACATGAGTTACAATTTGACATTTATTATTCCTCCAATTTATGTTAACTTCTAGTATTTTATTTTCTAATATATTATTTACCCATAAATTTATATTTTATTGATATTATTGAAAAATCATTAATTTTTTATACAACACTAAGAAATACTATATAATGTATTGTCTTTTTTTATAATTTTAAAAATTGTATGGGTACAATTTTCATTGTATCTAATTATGGTAGTTGGTATAATTTAGATAACACATGATTATAAATTGGAGGATATATGAATGAATAACAAAACAAAATTAATTGTCCTAAATGGACTTATGATAGCTCTTGTTTGTATCGCCACTATGGTAATACAAATACCAATACCTATGACAGAAGGATATGTAAATATAGGGGATAGTATTATTTTTGTAGCATCAATTTTATTTGGACCTATACCAGGTATGATTGCAGGAGGATTAGGATCTGCTTTAGCTGATATTTTAACTGGATATTCACATTGGGCTTTATTCACACTACTAATAAAGGGATTTGAAGGATATGTAGTTGGTATTATTGTTAGAAAGAATACAAATTTAGTAAAAAATATATTAGCTACATTACTTGGTGTCCTGATTATGGTTAGCGGATACTTATTAGCAGGTACATTTTTACAAGGTAGTTTTATAATTTCATTAGGTTCAGTTCCATCTAATACTATTCAAGGTATAGTTAGTATGGTAATTGGTATACCAATAGCTTCATATCTTCTGACTGTAAAATACGTAAAATCATTTAAACAAATATCTAGTAATTAAAACAAAGTCTAATATATATTTCTTGTAATTAAAAAGTGTGCTAAAATAATCAAACACTTAAACTTAAGTTCTAATTATTTTAACACACTTTATTTACTAGTTTATTGTATAAATTCATATTTTCTTCTAAAATAACCACTGTGTCCTCCTAGCTTACTTTTACGCTTTTTTCAACTTTACAATCATCAGATATATTAAGATTTTTGGTATATTCTATATATTCTACATATGAGTTTTCTAGTTTTATATCATCACCTTTCATTGATTTACAACTAAACCTTCCATGTTTTACTTTATATAAATTTGGAATATATTTACGTCTATATTTAAGTATTTCTATTTTTGATGATTTTATTTCATTACAATATGACTTGCTATATGGATAAATATTTACACTTTGAGCTTTTAATATTCCATCACACTGTATAGAACCTTTTATAGTTATACTTTCACACTCTATACTACCTTTCACTTTAACTAATCCATTTATATTTATTTCTTTAGCATATATATTAAATTCTATATCTATGTCTCCATCTATATCAACAATATCACACTTTATATCAGAACTAAACTTGCAATCTCCAACCAATACAAGTTTCTCTATATCAGCATTTCCATCTACTAATAAATCTCCACTTATCTTAACCTGTCCTACTTTAATATCTCCATTTATATGTGTATTTCCACGTACATTTAATTGTCCAAAATCTAAATTACCTCTAAACTCAGCATCTCCATTTATTTTTACTTCTCTTGCATATACATTTCCAATAGATGATACATCTCCCATAATTTTTACTACATCATATTCTCCTTCACTAATAAATCCATCTCCTGATATCTTTATACTTTTTTTCATATTTTCCTCCTTTCTTAATCTTTATAATTATAATCTGATTATTAAATAGCTAATTTATTATTAAGATTATATTCGTAATATAATAAATATTTACTTAAAAAAGGTATAGGATATATAATTTTCCCTATACCTTTTCTTACTATTCTTTTAACATATCTATTGCACCTAATGCAATATGAGCAACACCTGCTCCTACTAATAAAGCTCCTGTCATATTTGCGTAATCGCGAGATCTAAATCTTCTTTGTTTAGATTGATTAGCATCTACTGATAAACCTGCCATCGTTACTGCTATTCCTAATGTAACAGGTATTAATCCTTTTTTCATGATCTAGTTCCTCCTCAATGTAAATTTAATATTATTTTTTACATTAAAGAGTTTATTATAGTATGTAATATCTTACTATTTTAAATTATTTTGTTTATTATAAGAAATTTAGAATTTATATTAATTACATATTAGACAATATATATTTAAACTC
>OMGL01001613.1_pt1 | contig 13353 bp, 10 predicted proteins | sample 1645831 | NCBI WGS metagenome assembly OMGL01 (sample SAMN00849301, study PRJEB25192) | human gut metagenome | reverse complement strand
CATCTCTGCTGATGAGTATGACAAAGCCGAAAAAGAATATCACAGCCTGTTATTATCAGATGGGATAGACAATGCTTGGGATACATTCCACTCTGACGAATGGAATATATTTTCTCCTATCGCCTGTTTTCTAAGCTCTTCATATATCTTTTCAAGATACGGGCCGTCTATAGTATCCTTGTTTCTTGTAATAAAATAGCAGATCTTTACCTTGTGGAACATTCCCTCTTTAACGAGAGCATACACAGGTGTACCCCCGATATTGGAGGTATAAAAGGTATTGAAGCCCTTCTTGTCAATAAGAGCCTGCGTCATTTCCACGGTAAACGTATTTTTGTCATGGAAATTGCATTTTCGTTCTTCTCGATGATCTCGTCAGCCTTCTCCTCACGCTGATAGTCATTTAGTGAAGTTCCGTACTTCTTTGTAACAATACTAAGAAGTATATCGGAGAATATTTCCCTAAGATAATTTTTCATCTGTTCTCGCTCCCAAGTCGTATATGCGGTCATGCCGCATATCAATTATTCCCCCAACGCAAGATCTGTCAGCTGATTTTCTCCCCGAATATCACATAACTTCCGACGGCTGTGAGATCTTGCCTGTCACAGCTGAAGCGGCGGCAACGTAAGGTGAAGCCAGATAAACCTCTGATTCTGGGTGACCCATACGTCCCACGAAATTTCTGTTTGTTGTTGCAACGGCTCTTTCGCCCTTTGCAAGAATACCCATATGTCCGCCAAGACATGGACCGCAGGTAGGTGTAGAAACCGCACAGCCTGCATTTATGAATATCTCCAGCAGACCCTCTTTCATGGCCTGCATATATACCTTCTGTGTGGCAGGGATAACGATACATCTAACGTTCTTTGCCACCTTTTTGCCGTCAAGTATCTCAGCGGCACATCTCAGATCCTCTATCCTGCCGTTCGTACATGAGCCGATGACCACCTGATCTATCTTGACCTCCGGGATATCGTCAAATGTTCTTGCGTTCTCAGGCAGATGCGGGAAAGCGACTGTAGGCTTTATCTGGCTGAGGTCGATAGTATATTCAGCCTCATACTCAGCGTCATCGTCAGCCTTGTATATCTTATATTCTCTGTCTACCTTATCCTTGATGTAATCAAGTGTAACATCGTCAACTGCAAATATGCCGTTCTTTGCACCTGCTTCGATAGCCATGTTAGCCATGCAAAGCCTGTCCTCCATGGAGAGGTTTTTCAGACCATCGCCTGAAAATTCCATAGACTTGTAAAGTGCGCCGTCAACGCCTATCATGCCGATTATATGAAGTATAACGTCCTTAGCGGCACTATACTTTGGAAGCTTGCCTACGATATTGAACTTGATAGCGGCAGGAACTTTGAACCAAGTCTTTCCCTTTGCCATGCCTGCGCACATATCTGTTGAGCCGATACCTGTTGAAAATGCGCCAAGTGCACCATATGTACAAGTATGTGAGTCAGCACCGATAACGCAGTCGCCTGGAGCGACAAGTCCTTTTTCAGGAAGCAGAGCGTGTTCAATGCCCATATCGCCAACGTCGAAATAATTCTTTATGTCATACTTTGAAGCAAAATCACGGCAGGTCTTGCACTGTGTAGCGGATTTGATATCCTTGTTAGGTGCAAAGTGATCCATGACCATTGTGACCTTATTCTTATCGAAAACATCTGTAAAGCCCGCTTTATTGAACTCGTTTATAGCCACAGGTGACGTAACGTCGTTGCCGAGAACCAGGTCAAGGTTCGCCATTATAAGCTGACCTGCCTTGACTTCGTCAAGACCTGCGTGGGCTGCCAGAATTTTCTGAGTCATTGTCATACCCATTTAATATTACTCCTTACTATCAGATCTCAGAGCATACCAAGATCCTTTATTTTTTATACCCATTTATTATACCACTATTTTGATGTTAATGCAAATACATATTTATTATATATCTATGAATAATATTTATACTAAACGTTTGAGATATGAACATATCTCTTTTACATTTACATATAAAATGCGAAAATTTTAATCACATTTTAAACAATAGCACTGCGTATCAACTGAAATATCTTTCACAACATCACAAAATACTAACATTCACGGGAAAATACCGTCAGCCCTCTTGACTTCATTTGCATGGCATAGCTGTTCTCTTTCTGCGAAAAATAATATTACAAAGAAAAAAGGAGGAAACAGCAATGAAGATGAAGTCAATGATAACAGGCGTTTCAATGGCGATAGCCGCAGGAACAGTGGCTTATGCAGTCACAGAGGCGACATCAAGCGAAAAGAAAATGCTCAAAAGCCGCACAGGACGTGCTATCAGAGCTATCGGTGACGTAATGGACGGCATTTCAATGATGATGAAATAGCCCTTATGCAGGAGCGTACCATGGTGGTAACGCTCCTGTTTTTGGCATTTTTAACTCTGACTTATCTTTTTCAGCAGCGTAAGAGCGTCGATAACATCGACCTTTCCATCACCGTTCATATCCGCACGCTTTAGCTGAGCGGAATCAAGCTGCGTCTTGCCTGCATTGTAACGCAGCATGAGCAAAGCGTCCACAACTGTCAGATACTTGTCACCATTCACGTCTCCCTGCTGCAGGGTCTGTGAAGCGGCTTTTCTTGTTATTTTTATGGTGTACGTCCGTTTTACACCGCTTGCCGCTGTGCAGGTGACCTTGATGGTATTCTCGCCCGTTTTAAGGCTCACCTTGCCCTTTCCAGACACCTTTGCACTTTTGCCCAGCGGATTTGCATTAACAGTAACAGAAGAAACCTCCGCATTGACTTTGGCAGTATAGCTTGTGGTGAACTTATCGAATTTTGGTGAAATGCTCGTGCCTGAAACGCTGAGAGATTTAAGATAATTGTTGTTATCTCCACTGCTTGTAGGCTTTGGACAAAGTTTATCAGGCATATTGTTGTAAACAGGTATCTTGAACTCCATTGCACTGTTCAAAATATCCTGAGAATAGGCGTTTTTTAGGCTTATGGCTTCATTTGCCTGACCGAAAACGCAGGTCATATACTGGTGGTAATAAAGACCGTTTCCGCCGTCTACCATATCGAATTTTTGCAGATAAAGGGTATCCTGACCCTTTGTTATGTAGCCTGTGCCTAAGAATATCGAGCCGCCCACTATGGACTTGTATTGATTTGTCCAAGGAAGAAGATAAGTCGGATTAGTAGTTTTTGCATACTTACAGCCCATTTCTGCGGCTGTCATGGTGGAGGGCGCATAAGCCTGAATGTCAAAGAAGTTGAAATAATTCTCATAGCCTTTCACAGTACCAAGGGATTGCGGCGCACCATTTACGCCCTGCTCGTTCCTGCACCTCGAAGCAAGGTGATAAGGTGAAACGCCCGATTTCTTTGCAGCGTCCATAAAGGTCTGCGAATATGTATACTTTTTCTTTGTGTCAGGACAAGTGTAGCTTCCGCTCATAAAAGTGTCTGCAAGAATAGTTTTTACACCGCTTTCCGTCTGATAAGAAGGATCATATGACTGATTTTCAAACATGAAAATGTATGTATCGTTGAGAAAATTTCTCGGATCCATATAATACATTATTATCTCTTTTGAAGCCGCCACCCACGAGCCGTCAAGCCCATACCAATAACCGCCGTTAAAATCATATGCACCCTTTTCCATTGACTTCCATGAAGCCAGTGCCGACGAGTGGACAAGGTTTCTGCCCACAACACATTCTTCCTTTAACGCAGTGTTCCAATTCACGCCAAGCTTCTGTGCGGTAAATATCCACTTTGGGTGCTGTTCATGGAGCTTTCGCAGATATGGTTTATAGCTTTCAGGAAAGCCCTGCTTTGTCATATAGCTCTCAAAATCAGCGTCAGAACTGCTCTGCGAACCGCTTGATGTCAGCTGAACATATGCCGCCGAAACATAGCCCGTCACATTGCCGCATGATATCTTATACCATTTCGCACCGCTTGAGTCGGTGGTTTCGGAAAGTATAGTCAGGCTGTCGCCATAGCTTACTGTGCCTGTTTTAGAATAGCCTGTGCCTGCACCGCTGCGAACATTCAGAACGTCTGCCGTACAGCTTCCCGTCATATTTGCCGCTGAAGCTGTCAAACATGAAGCCGCCATTGACGCTGCAACAGCAAACGACAGGATATATGAAATAATCTTTTTTATCAACTCGTTCACCTCAGAAGATATAGGCAATACCGCAACAAGGCACGCCTATGTATAAGTCCTTATTTTTACACACATTGGTTTGTACATTTTTCTGTATCAAGTACAAAACTTCACCCTCATTATAGTACATTTCTCAGCGCTTTGTCAACAGTCTTTTTGATTCATAAAAAATTTACATTTAGTAAAATGCAGCTTCCACTTAAAAGTTACAGATTTATTACAGCCTATTTAGTGGCTTTGCTGTTGATCGGTACATACATATTGTGACGCAAAAGCTCTCATTATAAATATATCCAAAAAAATATGCTTATTTTCGCTGTTTTGACTATTGACGTGTTACTTTATATTGTGATATAATCCTATTACGACAAAGGTAACAGAACTTGTAATATTTTATGATGAAATATTACAAATCAAAGACAAAACAATAGTAAACAAAATTAATCAAGAGCAAAATACTGACAGAAAAACACGATTTTGCAACGGAGGTATCAAATGAAAAAACTGAAAATAAACAAGGTGGTGCTGTCGGTGGCAACAGCGTTTCTTATGCTCACGAGCATTGTTTCCACAGTGGCTAGTGCATCGGGCGGAAACGAGATAAAGCTCACAAGCGACAAGAACTTTGCACAGGCAGGCGACAGCATAAACGTAAAAGCGAGCCTTGAGCCTGATAAAACAGGCGTTGCAGGCTTCACTATAGACCTGCATTATGACCCGTCAAAGGTAACAGTATATGTGCCGACCGATGAGGAGAGCGAGAGTACATACAATGTGGGAAGCAAATTCTCTGTTATAACCAACTATGTTGCTTCATCAGGCACTATAAAAATAGTCGGTGCAAACCTTACAGGTTCTAACATAAAGGACAGCACAGACCTTGCCCTTGCGACTTTCAAGGTAAAGGACGGCGTAACAGGCAAGATAAACTATTGGGTAGAGGTTGAAACAATGGTGGCGGAAGCTGACGGTGGATACAAGTCAGTTTCATACTCAGCACCTACAGAGGGTTCACCGCTCACTGTCAGCGCAGGGGAGGAGATCACAACAACTCCTGCAACGACCACTACGACTGCTTCATCTAAGGCTGAAGCTGCTACAACTACATCAAAGTCGACCACAACTACAACGACGACTACAGCAAAGACTACGACCAAGTCCGAAGCGACTACCACAGCTACGGCTAAGTCTGAGAAAGTTACAACAGCTACGACAAAGCCTGTTGAAACCACCACAACGACTACAACAGCAAAGAGCGAAACTCAGGCCACTACAACCGTAACATCTGCACAGCCTGAGTCCGAACCGCTTTTCACACACAAGCAGGGTGACGCTGACTTCAACAGCGAAACTTCCCTTCAGTTCGGTTTCAAGCTTTCTGACTACATAACAGACTATTCTCAGCATTACAATGTAAAGGTCAACGTAAAGTCATCAGGCAACGCAAGCGGTGCAGTCGGTGCGTTGGTAGACGGAAGCTGGTCTGCACAGAGCACGAAGCTCACAGGCGGCGAGGAAGCACAGTGGATATACTCAGATCTTGACCCTTCAAGAACAAGTGACGAGGTTTTCGTACAGCTTTATTACTTAAAGGCAAATGCAGATTTTCAGATAGCTTCCGTGGAAGTAACACCTGTCAAGGAAGCAGTTGACACATCAGCCGTTACAAAGGTCACAGCGGCAGAACCAAAGCCTGCTGACGATACAACGACCACAACTACTACAACAGCAAGCACAGAGCCAAAGGCTGACGAAAACGCACAGCCTGAAAGCACCACCACAACAGCAGCCAGACAGCCTGAAAATGTCGGTGCGGCTGTTACTACAGTAAGCGAGGGCGACAGTTCGCAGGAGCTTACAGAATCACAGGCAACAGAAAAGATACAGCAGATAGTTGACGAGGCCTCATCGCAGGCTGACAGCTCAAAAGTAAATCCGTCAACAGGCGTTGAAATGACAAAGAACATTCTCACTGTCATTGCCGCAGGATATGTTATTTTTGCGGTATTTGCATTTATCTTCAACAGATTTGCCGCAAAGGACGAAGAATAATAACCGAATATATTTCTTTTGGCTATAAAAACGGACGTTTCCATCGGAAGCGTCCGTTTTTTCGTCAGGAACACCAAGGGGATAGTATGATCCTGCATTTTATTGATCTTCTATAACAGGCGGAATGAAATTCTCTAAGACGCTGAGAAGCTTCGGATGTCGTATAACAAAATGTATAGCAGGCGCGTTTCCCTTTGATATCATCGCCCACTGACCTTCATGGATCAGTATTTGCAAATTGCAGAAGGTCTGCCGCTTAGCATATTTAAGGCTATAGTTTTCGTGTGTCTGTGCATAGCGTTCTGTGCTTTTTAAATGTGCAGAATAATCATCATAGCTGTAAAGAACATCACTGGCACAGAATACGCCCGACAGGTCAAGGGCATGGGGACGTGTTTCAAATTCCTCTTGGGAAATACAGCATATCTCGTCCTCTATGGTCATTGTTTCCAATATGCTCTCAACTCGCTTTTTACGCTCGCTGACATAAGCTTTTATATCTCTGCCTCGGCGGTCGTCAATGCCGTTTCTGTCAAGTATACTATTGAGCAGGTCATTATCCATAGTATAAACAGGCAGAGCAGATAAAATACTCCTGCGCACGCCACGTCTGTGAGAGTCGGCAGTGAGAAAATCGCTGAAATCTTTTTCCCTGTCACTTCGGTATATCTCCATAAGCGGGCAGGCGTTTGAAAGCAGATCATTGGCACGTTTACGATAATATCCAAGCTCCTTTTTGGACTTGGTCAGATAATATCTGCCCTCGCTGTGAAAGCCTGCCACGGCTTCCCCTGAAAGAGCCGCCGCACCTGATACCTTCAGCAAATGCAAAAAAGCATTATTCTGTACGTTTTTCAAATAGTAAGGCGCTATCTGCCCAGTCATATACATCGGTATCCAGCTTTCAAGACCAAGCATCATATCATCTAAGGAGCGGTCAAGATTATGTATCTGACAAAGGTGCAGACCCTTTTTAAGCATCAGAGCCATACCGAACATCCACTTCTTCGGAAATTCGGGATCATCAGCCATTTCCTTCATAGGCATATCACTGTACATTATCACAGGCTCATTAGAACGTGACAAGACTGTGGCTTTCAGAAAATCAAGCTCACTTTCCATCATTTCCTTGATGCCAAAATAACTTTTTGACACAGGAAGCTGAAAAGGCAATGCAGGTACTTTCATTTCATCAAAACGTATCACCTTTATGTATTCGTTCAGGTCAAACTCATCAAGCTTATCAAGAAACTTTTCAATTCCACCGCTTTTTATCTCTCTGCTCTGTCTGGCATGATCGCTGAACAGCCATTTGCATATCACTTCATAACGCTGTGACACATCCTCTATATCACTTTCATTACAGCCCACAAGCTGTGCGACCGCTGATATCTCTGTGGGAGTTTTAAGCTCCCTTGCAGTAAAGCCTGCTATTGCGGCGACAAAGCGTTCAGGGTCGGCAGGCTTTCTAGTACCGTTCCGTATACGGAAAACGGTGGAAACATCATAATTTATCTCCTTGCACATACGCTTAATGTTTATATCAAGGGCTGAGATAAGGGTATTGAAATTTTGCCGCATAGACTCTCTGTCGGCAGGTATGATATCTTCACAGTCAAGAAAGGCTCTTTTTATGTTCTCCCTTGTCATATCGCCATAGCCTTTTTCCCTTGCCACAGCCTCAAGAGCGTTGCAAAGCCCGTCAAACGCCACAGTGTCTATCTCAGGTATTCTCTCTCCGCTTCTGTATCTGCTAAATGTTGAGGGAGATATCCCTGACAACTCGCAAAGCTCCTTTGCCGTGCAGGAAAGCTGTTCTATATACTTACCAAGCTGTTCGCAAAACTTCATTTTAACGATTCCTCCCGCTGTCATATGGTATTACGTTAATTATATATCATATTTATCAAAAAAGGAAGTCCCCCACGATATATAATTTCAGAATTGGCATATGACTATTATGAAATAAATCACAAATTTATTCATAGATTTGTTATAATGTGATAAAGGATATCACATTAGGGAAAATACAAAGTAATGGAGGTGTGCTTATAGGATAATAACGAACATAAGAAAAAATATAATATCAAAAGGAGATGTATATTATGAAAAAACGATCACTGCAAGGGAGAATAACCGCTTTTATCCTTACCCTATGTTTGGCAGCACCACAAATGTCTATGTTGACATTTGCTGAAAATTCTACAGTCAGTAATGAAACGGAACTGAAGTCGGCATTGGAAAATACGGAATTTGCAGAGATCAAGTTGGGCGGAAACATTGAGACCACTTGGGAACTAGATGTGGAGCGCACTGTTACTCTTGATCTCAACGGATATACCATGAGCTGCAGCTCGACAGATGAGGATATAATTCGGGTGCGCAGCAGCGGAAACCTAACAGTAAAGGACAGCGGCACCAATGGCAAGATCGATGGGCAGAACAAGAACTGCGGATTTGAAGTCAAGGGCGGAACGCTTACTCTAGAGAGCGGCAGTATCGTGAATTGCACGGATGCCGACGGAGACGGCGGCGCAGTGGATGTATCCAACACTGGTGTAACGGAAACTCCGGTCAAGTACGGCAAGTTCGTTATGAACGGCGGTACTATTAAGGATTGCAAAGCAGGTGATGACGGCGCTGCTGTGGATATAGGCATGGGCTGCACATTTACAATGAACGATGGTACGATCAGCAACTGCAGAGCGGAGGACGACGGCGGTGCTGTATTTGTCAAGCAGGGCGGCTTCTTCGTAATGAACAGCGGAACGATTGAAAACTGTTCTGCCTGCAATAATGGCGGTGCAGTGAACATATACGAAAATGGCAGCTTCACCATGACCGGCGGCACAATTAAGGACTGCAAGGTAGACTTGGGAGGTCTCGGCAATGCAGTATATGGCAAAAACAATACGGCGATCGTTGTCATTTCTGGAGGTACGATCGAGAACTGTGGTGTATTTCCATGGTCTTTTGATGAGTTCACAGTGACATTTGATTCAGACGGCGGAAGTGCAGTGTCAGAGCAAAAGGTATTGAATACTTCTGCGATCGAGCCAAATGAACCGAAGAGGAACGGCTATGATTTTGCTGGGTGGTATCTAAATGATGCAAAGTATACCTTTGATACCAAGATCACTGGGAATATTACTCTAAAAGCACATTGGACGCCTGCGGCAACTTTAAGCAGTATTAACATGATCGATATCGAAAACGTGAAGCTCGATTATCAGCCGGGCAATGCCCCGCAGGCATCGGCCAAGCGAACAGGCACTAATCAGGATAAATATGATATTCTTTTCGAGTGCTGGAAAAATCGGGAAAAGGACGCCGACGACACCATGCACACGGTTGGCTACTGGTATTCTGATGAAAGCGTTTATTCGGACGACGATGTTCGATTCAATACCTTTGAAAAGGGCGGAAGGTATATATATTCCGTGAAACTTCAGGCAAAGGACGGCTATACCTTCGATCGCAATTTGAAAAATGAAAATGTTACACTGAATGGAGCAAGCCTGCCGTCTAGCGCGTGGGTCATGGTGATGGATGATGGGAAGACCTGCCTCATTCAATATGGAACAGAGCTGCGACCCGGTCAGGCTGTTGAAGAGATCCGACTTGATGCCATTATCAACTTTAATGCCGGAGATAAACCGCTTTTCAGCACCGGTGTCATTGACCCTATCGTTGACACCGATCATCAGCGGTGGGACGCCAATGACGGCAGCGGTTATGGCATTACCTCCAGCGACTACTGGAACGAACGCTATAACGGTAAGCTCATTACGGAATTTGAAGCCGACAAAAGCTATACCTATGGCGTATATTTCAAGATTTCCGATTTGGGCATGGAAGAGGGCTACCGCTTCGATCAGAACACGAAGCTCTATATCAACGGCGAAGAAATCACCCTGACACCCGATCAGATCGATGTGGATGATAGCGGTGAAACCATTTGGTTCAGCAATGTATTGACCATGACGCCGTCCACCGTGAAAGTTATTGATGTGGTGGAGATAAATGATGTCACCGTCAGCTTCAAGGACGGCGACAAGCCCGTTTTTACAGGCAAGAGTCCTGAAGGCGTGAAGTATGCATACAATTGCGAGTGGTGGGAATTGGACAGCAAAACAGGTGCGATCTCTGCGGATTTCTTCAGCGGCGCTTATGAAAATAAGATAACCACTTTTGAAAGTGGAAAGACATATCATTACGGCGTGTATGTGAAAGCTGTGGGCTTTGTTGAGAGTGAAAATACCTCTTACATATTCGGACCAGACACTAAACTTAAGATAAACGGCGAATTTGTAAATTACAAACGCTATGAAAATGATACCAGCGACGGCTCTGACGGCACCTTGTGGGTCATCACTGATCTGACTATGACACCAAAGGCAAATGATACAAGCTCTGACAGCAGCGATACAAACTCAGACAGCAAAGACACAAGTTCCAATAACAGTGGCACAAGCACAAACAGCAACTCAAATACTGACAGCAAGACCCCTGCCAAGAACAACGCAGGAAGCACAAATCCTAACACAGGCAATAATGTTAGCGGTATACTGCTTACATTCGTTATAGCTGGAAGCGGACTTGTAGTGGCAGGCAGAAAATCACGCAAAAACAAATAACAGCATGAGCTGACAAAAGACGGGCGTTTCAAAGCGAAACGTCCGTCTTTTTATATTCATATCAAATTTACTTGTTCTGTGCCTTAAAGATAACGCCCGTGACCTTTGGACCTGCGTTTATTGCAATTGCCGCACCAATCTGATAGCACTCAGCAGGCGGATAGCCCACCTTCTTAGTCATAGCCTGCACCATTTCGTCCCTGACGCTCTCGTCATTGCCGTAAACGATGCAGTAAGGTGTCTGCGGTATCATTTCCTTTACAGTCAGGTCAAGTATCTTTGGCACAATAGCCTTGTCGCCTCTTACCTTTGTTTCTGTAACGATAGCATGGTCATGTATCCTCATGATAGGTCTAAGACCCATTACCTCGCCCACAAAAGCAGCCGCAGACGGAATCCTTCCTGACTTCTTTGCATATTTGAGTGTATATGGTGCAAAGAAAATAACGCAGTTCTTTATCCAATCCTCCATAAATGCCACGATATCAGCCGCAGGAACGTCCTTTGTGGCTTTCATTGCGCCCTGAACTACTGCATAACCATACGCTCCTGTGTAGCTCTCGCCGTCTATATTGTATATAGTGAACTTGCCCTTTGCCTCAGGGTGAGCGGAATAAAACTCCTCTGCCGCCATAACAGCGTTGTTGTATGTTGCCGAGCCTTTTGAGTTTATGGTAGTATTTATAACATCAGTATAGCCCTCGCTGTAGAGCTTCTCAAAAGTTTCCTGATATTCAAAGGCTGTTATCTGCGATGTAACAGGTATGCCGTCAAAATCGTCAAGCATTTTGTAGAATTTCTCGTTGTCGAAATCTATCCTTGATGTGTAGCTGTCATCACCCATTGCCACCTTGAAATTCATTATCTGAATATCCAGCTTCTTTTCAAGCTCCTCAGTGATATCGCTCGCTGAGTCGGTAAGAAATTTTATTTTTGCCATAAATTCACCCTCCGTTTTTTTTATTTATTTTATTCGTCCCATGTGTATTGCGTCAGCTTGCCCTCTCTGCCAAGGTCGGGATAATCCCACTGTCTTAACACCTCATAGCAGGCTATTGCCACTGAGTTTGACAAATTAAGGCTTCTGAGCGTTTTCCTCATTGGTATCCGCACACAGCTTTGGGGATTTTCATAAAGCAGTTTCTCAGGCAGCCCCTTGTCCTCTCTGCCGAAAATTATATACACTTCCCTATCCTGCGGATAATCCACATCTGAGTGTACCATTCTGCCCTTTGTGGTAAAGAAATAGAACTCGCCGTTGTTCTTAGAAAAAAAGTCATCAATATTATCATACTCGTATATTTCAAGCTTATCCCAGTAATCAAGCCCTGCACGCTTTAGCTTTTTGTCGCTTATCTCAAAGCCGTAAGGCTTCACAAGATGCAGTGCCGCACCTGTCACTGCACAAGTCCTTGAAATATTGCCTGTGTTCTGCGGTATCTGCGGCTCTACAAGCACGATATTAAGTCTGTTCATCTGCGATCACTCTTCCCGATATCACAAATTCGTATAGTCCCTAAGCTCCTGATAGCTTGTGAGCCAAGGAAGCTGACCCTCCAGCATAAGACCGTCTGTCCATGGGGTCTGGTAGCTGTATGTAGTCTTGACAGTAAGCTCCGTGAACGCTGTGGCCCTGTTCATTGCGATAGGCAGGCTGTCACCCTTGAGAAGTCCTCCAATAAGAACACTTGTGAACATATCTCCCGTTCCTGAATAGTGTGCAGGAACATAATCATTCTTTATTTTCCAAAAGCTGTTATTTTCTTTATCATAACCCACAGTTGACATTCCGCCGTCTGCAAGATTTACGCTTGTGATAACAACGATCTTTGCGCCCTGCTTTGAAAGCCTTACAAGCCATGATTTTATCTCAGAGCTGCGCATTGAAGCCGTAGGATATTCCTCACCAAGAAGTATAGCCGCCTCTGTGAGGTTAGGCGTGATTATATCCGCCACCTTTACAAGCTCGACCATACGGCTGCAAAGCTCCTTTGTGTAGGTCTTATATGCCTTTCCGCCGTCACCCATAACAGGGTCTACGACCTTCAGGGCATCAGGAAAAGCCTCGAAAAACTCAAGGCAGTGGTCTATCTGCTCGCTTGAAGCCAGGAACCCGCTGTACACACAGTCAAATTTCATATCCATTTTTTTATAGTGTTCCAATGCAGGCTTCATAAAGTCTGTAAGATCTCTCATAACAAACTCGCTGTAGCCGGTGTGTGCCGAAAGCACAGCCGTAGGCACAGGACACACCTGAATGCCCATAGCGGAAAGCACAGGTATCACCACTGTTAGCGAACACCGGCCAAGACCTGATATATCCTGAATGGAAACAACCTTTTTACAACCCTGCATAATAAAACCCTCTTAAAAAATACTCATAAACATTATTATAACATATCCATCAGGATTTTTCAATAGTCCATGGCTTGTCGGCAATATTTTTTTGTAGTGCTACAATAGATATTGGACAAAATTAAGAAAAAAGAAAAGAGAGAT
>OMGL01001608.1_pt1 | contig 13397 bp, 6 predicted proteins | sample 1645831 | NCBI WGS metagenome assembly OMGL01 (sample SAMN00849301, study PRJEB25192) | human gut metagenome | reverse complement strand
GCGGTGAAGGCGTCGGCCCCGCCGAGCGCGGCGATCAGGTCGCCGGTGCGCACGGTGAAGGTCTTGCCGTCAGCCGCTACCTTGGTGGCGCACTGGGCCGTGATGTCGGTCCAGCCCTTCGCGGGCTCGGTGCCGGCGCGTCCGTCCTTGCCGGCCGAGACGGCGTCGAAGCCGCCGTCCGCGCCCGCCGCCACGTACACACGCATGCTCTCGGCCACCTTGGAGGGGTCGAGCCCCGCGCTCATGGTGTCGACGAACCGCACCGTATAGGTGTCGTAGGCGGTGAGCCCGGCCGGGACCGTGGCCGAGAGGCGCCAGTACAGGTCGTCGGCGACCGTGGCGTCGGCGGCCTTCTGCCATGCGGCGGTGCTGTCCTCCAGCACGTGCTTTTGGACCTTGGGCGTCGCGGCCTTGGGCTTGACGGTGACGGCGCTGCCGCCGACCAGGGCCATGATCGGCGCGGTGCCGGCCTCGTTTTGGGAGATGGCGTCGTCTTTGGCGACGATGAGCCAGTAGCCACAGGGCAGCTCGGCCGTCGTGCCCGCGTTAAGGACCACGGACACGGCGCCAGAGCTCTGGAGGGAACGAGCGAGCTGTGCGCTCAGCGCGCTCGTAAGGCGGGAATCGGTGTTGAGCCACTCGGCAGCTTCCTGTGCGATGGTCTGGGAATTGGGCATGCCGGCGCTGTGCAACACAGGCAGCGCGGCGTCGCGCACGGCATCGCTTGCCCAGACAAGGTCGGTGGCGATCTTGGCGTCGTTGTCGTCATCGACGACGTTGGCGTCAAAGATCTGGTAGGCGTCGTAGCAGCGCGCCACGGTGCCTGTCACCGTGATGGATCCGGTCGCGCTCGGCGCGGCCTGCGCGGATGCGGGGAACACAACCGTGCAGGTGCCGATCAAGAGGGCGAGCAGCGCAAACAAGATCGACTTGATGAGGCACAGCGCCATATCGGGGCCGAGCTTGAACTGCATGAAGAGCATCGCCACAAGGCCGCCGATGCTCGCCTCCCTTCGCATTCGCCTTGCGACGAATGTGCATCCAGGCCGCAGCAGCGCAAAGCGCCGCCGCGCCGGCAAGGTACGTCAGAGTGACGCCCGACATACCAGAAAGGGGCAAAGATGTGGAGTAGGTGTTGGTGAAGGTGGGGGCGGAGGTAGGGGCGGAGGTGTCGATGAACGTCCGTTCTTCGGCATTGGGGTCTGCTGTCCAATTGCCTTCGGAGTCAACGGTTCCCTTCTTGTAAGTCACCTTACAGTTGATCTCTCCTGTTTTGGTGTCATACGTTGGCTCAACCGTGAACTCATAGACCGAGTGGTCGTACGTGTAGTGCGAGAACTGCGAACCGTCGGTTTTCTCGCGCACATAGTACGTAAAGGTCTTGAAAAGGCCACCCGCGGAGTCGCCCGAGTCGTCGGGATTATCCCTGATATCAGAGAGCGAATACTTGAGCTCAACCTCTTTATCAGCGGTGCCCTTGAACGAAAGCGTCTGCTTCGTACCTTTACCAGAGGTGGTCACGGCAGTACCGATGATATGTTGAAATTTGCTGTCTTTCGCAAGCTGAAGTGTAAACTCCTTCATCTCGCCACCCTTAACGACCTTAGTCGCCTTAGGAGTCCAGGAAACCTCAGAGTCGTACGTGTTGGTGAAGGTTGCCTTGTTGGTGGAGGTTGCGCTGTTGGAGTCGACGATCGAATAATACCCATTAGCATCTGCTGACGCAGTCCTCGGCGAGTTAGCTGAACCCCCGGGATTCTTAGTCACGTCCACCCTATCAATCGTGAAGTTATAGACCTTAAGATCTTTAGTATCATGCGGGTTTCCCTGTGTCGGAACAGACATAAGTACAGTCGGCGTGCATTTGACTGTCACCTTAATCTCGTATACAGCATGATCGTATATGACACCAGGAAGATTGCCCGTATCTTCGACCAAGTAGTATGTAATTTCGCCAGTACCATTCGCTAATAACTGCTCGCGAAGCTGTTTGTCGTTAAGAAGCCGCTCGAGCTTCTCGCTAAGGTCAAAGGCGATGTGGCCATCAGCGCCATTTTGGGCAGATTCGACAAACTCGCAGCCACCATTGTCGAATTTATCATTCTTCCAAGAAGGCGCCTTCGCAGTATCCGAGTTCTTACGATAAACCGTAAACTTGAATTCCCCATCTTTGAGGTCGCGGCCGGCCAGCTCCTTGGTTGCCTTCAACTTAAGGCTTGGATAGACGTACGTATCCGCAGGCACGCCTAGGTACAAGTCGCCATTCGACATGATGCCGCCACCATGGTCCCAGGAATAGTTGCCCGTGATGAAAGTTGTCGCTTCATTCTGCGCACGATTCCGCGCATCAATCGCCGCCTCATCCCCGTCCTTAACACCCGAGGTCAGGCCGATGCTATTTTCTACCCCAACAGCACCGTTGACGGGAATGGTGATAGCTTTTTTAAGTTCGATGCTTCCCGAGTACCGGGCGTCTCCACCGCCAAGCATCTTACCGGTTACCACTGCGACCGGCGTATTGTGACCCCGCGCTGCGAGGAAGAAATCGGCATGACCGTACTTGCGAAACACCTCCGATTTGTATGCATCTTGATCTTCAGTCTTATCAAAACCATCAGCACCACCAGCTGAAAGATGGGGCGTACCATCATTACCCTTGTTTTCTGCCGAATTGTACCCGGTGGCTTTTTGCTCACTGCCAGCAGACTTATTGCCAAAGATTGCCGTGCCCTTAGTGTTCGTTACCAACGTCTTGCCCGTCGGGCAGACTGCAACGCCACCACCATAGCCACCAGCGGTATTGCTGCTAATGTACGAGTTGTATACAAATAATCTACCAGCGGTCTTTTCCATACCCTCATTCGATTTTCCCTGGACGAAGATACCGCCACCGCCCCAGTCAAAGCGAGACATGCAGTGATTATTTGTGATGTAGACTGGGCTATCGTTTGACGATCCATTTATCATCGCGTCAACCATCTGGCCCACTCGAATGCCAGCGCCTTCAGATCGGTAGCTCACGTTAGAGGCAATAATTCCTCCCGTGATATTCAGCCACGCCATACCCGTACGGGATTGGTTATTACGGTTGACATCCGTGACATAAACGCCACCGCCGGCTTCCTCGGAGTAGTTGCCGGTAATCTGGCCACCGGAAATGGCAACATGGGCGCCGTTATTGGCAGCAAGACCAGCGCCGCCATGACAACCCCAGCCATCGTGGCCGCAAAACTTGGCGTATTTATTGTTAGTGATGTAGCCACCAGAAACGGTCACACTACCGCCCGAAACCAAGATGCCGCCACCGTGACCATCCGCCTCGCCGTACGTAGCGTTGCCAGAGATGATTCCACCCGTAAGCTTCAAGGTGGCTCCGTTGTCAGCATAGACGCCGCCGCCAGAAGCTGCCTTGTTTCCCGCGACCACACCGTCTGTCATTTCGAGGCTGGCTTTCGCGCCCGTTATGCACAGACCACCGCCCCAGCCACCACCGCTACCGTTGGTGACGTAACCGCCAGAAATATTGACGGTGCCTTGAGAGAAAATAACGTGACCGTTGTTGCGCAGGGTACGAGGCGTTGTGATCATGCCACCCTCAAGGTTGAGCGTGCCCCCTTCCTCAACGGAAATGACTCGATTTACATAGCCCTTTTTGCATGCAACGATAGCGCCGAAATCGTCAACAGTGTGCTTGTAGGTCTTTTCGCTAGTACCAAGACCGTTAGGCGTGCTTTCAGTTACGAAGTATCTGAGTGATTGTGGAGCACTTTCATCATTGAACTGCATCTCTGCTAACTGACCAGGTTCAGCACCGGCAGCTATAGTCTTGGAGTCATTCGCCTCACCTTTAACAGTTAGCGTAAAGCCATTTTTAATTGTGATAAATGCACAAACAGGCTCGGCCCGGCTCTGGTCACTGTTACCGTTACTGTAATAAAGCTTGTGACCCGCAAGGTCGATCGTAGTGTTTTGGTCGATGGCGATCGGCGAGCTCGAACTTATATCAGCAGCCAGACGCAGCTCTGCGGGCTTGTTCGGCGCGGTAAGGGCAAGGTACGTTGCCAGGTCTTCGTCACTCTTCAGCAGCGTGTACCCATCCTTATCTATTTGAAGTCCCGGAACCTCACCTTCATTTGCAACAGTAGCGACCTTATAGACAGACTGTCCATCATCTGCGGGCTGTGCAGCGCTCTCGGCTCCCGTGTCATCAGACGACGGGGCCGCCCTGAGAGCATCGGCGTTAGTCTCGCCGTTCTCGGCCTCGTCACTATTCTGGTTTTCGGTATCCCCGTTGTTGGTGTTTTCTACATCAGTAGACTCAGTTGAGGAACCCCCCCCATCACAGTTTCCTCGGTAGGAGCTGCCTGGGCATCGTTGGCAATGGCCTGCGAGATCGGAGGCATGACGAGCGACAGTACCAGGCTCAAAACGGAGGCTCCGCACAAAACGCCTGCCAGTACACGGCGCGTCGCTTTATTACTTTGCTTAGATTTGTCTGAATTTGCTTTCATCGATGTCTCCTCCCCAAGAGACCGCGATCCTGCTCTTTCACCATCAAACTTGGGCGCGCAACCTATAATTGCTCGCGCTCGATATGCATATTATTATTCTTTGTTTAAACAACGCAAGGCTAACAATGTCAATTTTACTTCGCGTTGCCTTAACTTCTTGACAATTATTCAAACTATGCGTTGTTTTTCGAGGGTTAAATTTCGGAAAGACGCTGGTAAACTCGTTAGCAAATCTAGATAAATGACACTTTATCATTGTTTGTACAACATTTTGTTTTAACCCGCTCAATCTGTGAACGGTCAAAATTGCGCCGTGAATGGCAGTATATCTACCTGCAAATATTAGTTTTGAGCTAATTGGTCAATTACTGCACAACCAGTGTGTGCCGACATGTTCATACATCGACACTTGAATGACATCGCATGTTACCGGCTGCAAATCTCCTCGCTACAAAAAAGCGTTCCAACAATCGACTGCTGGAACGCTTGGAAAACCACCACAAAGGCGCTCTGCCCTCTTTGTGGCTGCCCCCAGGCGCTACAGAAGATGTTCCTCGATAAAGACCGCAATGCCGTCATTGTCGTTGCTGGCGGTTACAAAATCGGCGGCGGCGCGGGTGGCGGCGCTGCCGTTTGCCATGGCAACGCCCACGCCGGCGTCGGCCACCATGCAGGTGTCGTTATCGGCATCGCCAAACACGCAGATGTTCTGGAGCTCCATGTCGTTGAGCTCCGCCACGCGCACAAGGCCGCGAGTCTTGGACACGCGCGGATCCATGAATTCGTAGAGCCGCTGCGTGGTTTGCAGAGCTGCCGCCTTAACAGTGTCATCGGCAAACGTCGACGCCCGCTCAATCACCCGCGGCATTACCTCGGGTGCCATGGTAAACATCACCTTGGGCTGCGGCCCGCGCAAGAACTCGGCAAAATCGACCACCTGGTAGGGCACGCCGTCGACGCGCGACAGGTGCTCGACGCACGCATTGCTCTCGGACACATAGAGTACGCCGCCCCGAGGGCAAACGGGCGTTGCCGGCAGGCCTGCCATGTGCTCGCAGATGCGCGCGATGGTCTCGCCTGGCAGCGGGTAGCTCAGCTCATTGATGTCGTGCGCGCGGTCGATGACCTCGGCGCCCCCGCAGCCCACTAGCACGTCCACCAAGCCTTCGATGCCCCAGAGCTCGTACATGGCCTCGGTCGCGCGGGCGTCGCGCCCGGTGCACAGGCCAAAGAGCACGCCGCGCTCGCGCAGGGCGCGAATCGCCGCCACGGTGCGCGGGGACACCGTGTGCTCGCTCGTGAGCAGCGTGCCGTCGAGATCGCAGAGTACGGCTTTGATGTGGCTGAAGGTGGCGTCCATGGGGCCTTTCTGGGTTGTGCGGCGGTGTGGGGTGTGGTCGTGAACGGCGTACATGGTATACCAAGGCGCAGCCGCGGCCCGTCAAAGCAAAAACCACCACAAAGGTGCCTGGCCCCTCTGTGGTGGCAGGACCCGCAGGATGGCATGGCCCGGGGCACAAACCATCACAACATTCGACGTTTTTCGGCAAAATCGCGATTTTCATCGAATGTTGTGATGGTTTTTACTGCTTTGCGGCACGATCCAAATGCTTACGCCCAAACAGCAGCAACGCCGCAGGGACAGCCGTCACGACCATGCCCGCCCCGATGAGCGTCTGCTGCACACCAAACGTCGCCGCCAGCCAGGGGGCAATCGCCAGCGGGGCCACGCCGGCGAACATGTTGCCAAAGCCCATGACCGAGTTGACGCGACCGAGCTGCTCGAGCGGAGCCGTCGTTTGCACGATCGTGTTGTGGAGCGGGTTGACGACGCCCCAGGCCACGCCCAGGACAATCTGGCCGACGAGGGCTACGCCCACGTACGGTGTTCCCACGTAGAGCAGGCTTCCCAGACCCACGGACATGAGCGCTACAAGCAGCGTTTTAAGGCTGACCAGGTGCGGTGGCAAGCGGAGCGCGACCACGGCGCCCAGTACCGCACCCACACCGCAGGCCGACGAGAGCCAGCCCATCCACTCAACACCGACATGCAGAACATCGCGGTAGAAGAACGACTCCAGCGGATCGAAGGCGCCATAGCCAAAGTTCGAAAGAAAGATGATGAAGAACAGCAGGGCGAGAACGCTGTTGGTAAAGACTGTCTTGATGCTGGTCGCGAAGGTGACGCGGGAGGACGTGCTGGGGTTGGAGCTTTGTCCCGCACGCTCCCCTTCCTCTGCCGAATCGGCATCCGCATCCCCGGCGACATGGCTGGTCTGCGGCCTAAAGCCCCAACCGGCGACGAGCGCCAGCACGGTAAAGAGCATCATGAGCACGAACACCGCGCGCGACGACGCAGCCGCCGCGACAAAGCCGCCCAGCGTGGGGCCAACGATGATACTCACGTTTGAAAACATGGCGATGGCGGAGTTGATGTCTTTGAGCTCGACAGGATCGTCGGTGAGGTAGGCCGGATAGGACGTGGCGATGGGCTGGGCGAATCCCATCGTAAAGCCCAGAAACACCGCGCCGAGTAGGACGACGCCGGTCGCGCTACCAAAGGCGATGATTGCCGTGCCGGTTGCTAGCGTGCCCACGATGCTCAGCAAGAAATGACGGCGCGGGCCCCAGGCATCGAGCGCCGCTCCACCCGCAAAGGATCCCAGGATCACGAAGACATTCATAAAAAGGACGGCCAGCGATGTTGCCACGACCGAGGCATCGTCTGCATAGGTGAGCGTTCCGATGACGCCGATAAAGTAGCTGGTCTGAAAACCGGTGTAGATGAGAAAGCGCATCGCCACCAGCCGCTTGGCCTGCATGGACAGCGAAGGCTGAGACTTAGAAAAAAGAGGCGCGAGCATGGAGACTCCTTGTTCCATACGAATACGGGCGGTGGGCATTCGCCACCGTCTGTCAAATCAATCTATCCGCATGAAACATTAAGGACGCATCAAGCCCCTTTTCTCCGTTTTTCGCCCGTCATGAACTACTTGGTAGATTGTAAGGCATATCCCACACATCTAACAAAGCAAAAACCACCACAAAGGCGCCTGGCCCCTTTGTGGTGGAAATGGCGTTTGCCCCGATAAAACCTGCCGAAATTAACCTGTCCCTTTTTGGCATGTTATGGCAGCGCAGCGAGCCGGTTCCAAGTGCCCCAGGTCGCCCCGAAAGAGGAGCGACGCGTACTTTGGTACGCGAGCGACGGCTTGAGGGGCGAGATGGGGTGCTTGGGGCCGGCACAGCGTCAAGCCTGAAGGTGGTCTTGGATGAGATCGCAGATGGCTCGGGCGTCGTTGATGTTGATGGCTCGGGTCGCGAAGCCGGCGTCGAAGGCCTGACGCGCCAAGGCCTCATTGCAGGCAAGGGCCAGCGTGTGGCCATCGACCAGGTCGAGCGAGCTCTTGCCGCGCAGACGGTCGACACCGGAGCGCGCGACCACGATATTGTCGAAGCCCTCGGTCTTGTAGCCCTCGATGATCACCACGTCGACATCGTTGTAACGCGACAGCAGCTCGCGCGCGGGCATCTCGTCCTCCTCGCGCGTGTCGGCGTACTCCGCCCAGCGCGTAGCGCAGATGAGGCCCACGTGCTTGGATCCGGCCTGGTGATGGCGCCAGGTGTCCTTGGCGGGCACGTCGATATCAAAGCCATGGTGCCCGTGATGCTTGAGCGAACCCACGCGCAGGCCGCGGCGAGTGAGCTCGGCGATAACCTTCTCGACGAGCGTGGTCTTGCCCGAGTTTTGGTAGCCGATAAACGCGATCGCGGGGACAGCCGGTGCCAGAGCTGCGGGCGCGACGGAGACGGGTGCGCTCGCGGGTGCGTCGCCCGCGGCTCCCACGACCTCAACAGCAGCGGCCTGACGCTCTGCGCGGTCCCATACGCCCGAGCGGCCGCCCTCCTTGTGCAGCAGGCGCACGTCGACGATCTCCATGCCGCGATCGACGGCCTTGCACATGTCGTAGATGGTCAGACATGCGGCACTCGCGCCGGTCAACGCCTCCATCTCAATACCCGTCTTGCCCGTCACGCCCGCCGTAACCAGTACGTGAAAGCCAACCTGCCCGTCCGCGCGTGCCGGCGCCCAGCCCTCGGGCACGTCCTCGACAGGCGTCCCCGCCGCAGCGATGGGTGCAATGTCGCACTTGCTCTTGGTAATGAGCAGCGGATGGCACATGGGGATGATGTCGCTCGTGCGCTTGATGGCCATGATGCCTGCCACGCGCGCGCAGGCAAGCACATCGCCCTTTTTTGCGCGGTCCTGCAGCACCATGGCCTGCGTCTCGGGGTGCATGAGGATGGTGCCCTCGGCGATGGCAATGCGATGGGTCTCGGCCTTGTCGGACACGTCGACCATGCGCACCTCGCCCTTGGCGTCCACATGCGTCAGCTCGTCGCGGCGGGCGTCGCGGGCGGGCTCGGCGACAGCGCTGGCAGACGGCTGCGTGCCTGCAACGGCATCGCTGGCCGCAGCCGTGACTTTGTGGGCAGACATCGCGGCCCTGCGAGCGGCCTTGGTGGCATCGGCGTACCTGCTCTTGGCCATATGATCATCCTCCGATTTGGGACATAAATCGTTGCGTGCCCTCAATTATCGCGTGTTCCTGCGGCTTGTGGGCCACGGCATCGCGCCAAATCGAAAGCACCTGCATATCATCACCACGGCGCAACGCCTCACGCACCGAATATTCGGCATCGCTGAACAGACACGGACGCACGTTGCCATCGGCCGTCAGGCGCAGACGGTTGCAATTCGCGCAAAAATGGTTGGACATGGCGCTAATAAAGCCGACCGTTCCCGCCGCGCCCGAAAAGTGCCAATAGCGCGCAGGGCCCGCGCCGGCAGGAGCGTCGTTGATGTCGAGTGGCTCGAGCTCGCCCAATCCCGCCGCGGCGGCCCCGGCATTGATGCGCGCCCGCAGCTCGTCGCTCGGCACGGTGTCGCTCGCATCCCATAGCTCAGGATTGAGCGTGGGCGCATGCGGGTCCACAGCGCAATGCGAGCTCGTGTGTTCGTCACCAATGGGCATGTATTCGATAAAGCGCAGGTGGATGGGGCGGTCGAGCGTAAGCCGTGCAAGGGCCGCCACATCCTGGTTGAGCCGGCGCACAACAACGCAGTTGACCTTAACGGGCTCAAAGCCCCAAGCCAGCGCCGCGTCGATGCCAGCCATAGTCTGCTCGAGCCGACCCAGGCGCGTGATCTTTCCAAACAGCGAGGGATCGAGTGTGTCGAGCGAAATGTTGACGCGGTTAAGCCCCGCATCTTTGAGCTGCGGCGCCAGCTTGGGCAGCAGAGCGCCATTGGTGGTGAGCGAAATGTCCTCGATCTGCGGAATCGCGCGGATGTCGCGAATGAGCGGGATGATACGGCGGCTGACCAGCGGCTCACCGCCCGTCAGACGCACGCGGCGAATGCCCTCCCCCGCTACCAAGCGCACAAAGCGGGCGATTTCCTCGGCGCTGAGCAGCTCATCGTGCGCGCGGGGTGCCACGCCATCGGCCGGCATGCAGTAAATGCAGCGAAAATTGCACTTGTCGGTAACGGCAATGCGCAGGTAGTTGATATCGCGGCCAAAACCGTCATGTTGCACGTGCCCGTCCACGCAGCCCTCCCCTCACGCTGACCTTTATTCTTCGGGGAATATAGTACCGCACGGGAAGAATGGGTCGACATGCGTACGACACGAAAGACCTTTGCGAGCAAGACCGGCTTCCCAAGCCCATCCTCAACACACAAACCATCACAACATTCGATGCTTTTCCCTATTTTGGGAAAAAACGTCGAATGTTGTGATGATTTGCCTGCCCGCAGCACCCCGTAGAAGGGCCGAAACGCCCCTAAAGGCCGCCGTCCCAGTGCCGAATCACGAATTCCCGCAGGTCATTCTGCCGTTTCTGGAATGCCTCGCTTCGGTCGCACTTAATGCTCATAGCGAGTGCGATAGCGTTCATCGCCCGGTGCAATTGCAGCTGATGGGCAAACTGAGTCCCGGTGAGGACGATCATCCTAAAGCCCAGCGCGCTCAGCACGGTCATGCGCTCCGCATCCGACGCGCTGCGCTGTTTATCAAGATGGTCCGAACCGTTGTATTCAATCCCCGTACCGCTCGCAGGCGCATATACGTCGATCTCGAAATACCCGGCCTTTGCGAGATATTTGAACTCGTTGGGAACATCGACCCGATGGTTGAGCTCGATCTTGGTGTATCCCAGCCCGCCCTGGGAACGTTTTGCTACGACCATGATTGCGGTGGCCGTCTCCATGGGCGACCGCGCGCCATCGTGCACGCGCTTGAGCACGGCGGCCGCGCGTATAGCCCCCTGACGAGATCGGTTCTCATTGCAATAGGCAATCAAGTCGGCAACGGTATACCTCTGCCCCATCTCGATATAATCGCCTGTCGACAGATGATTCAAATGGTATCGGGCACAGATTTCGTAGCCATATTCCAGCTGCTCGGGCTCGCTCATCCACGAACCCGCTTGGACAAAGCACATGACCTCATCAACCACTAGAAGGCCCTCCGCCACCTCGATAAGATGGCCTGGAGGTACCGGCGCCCCAAACACGTGACACCTAAATCCAGCCGGCGTCGAGCGCTCAAAATCGAAGTTGACGAGCGTATCGATATGATTGAGCTCTTCTCGTGGAACACCGAGCGAAACCAGATAGTCGGCAACGACCCCAACTGCCGTTGAAGCCCTCAACCCCTTGGCATCGAGCCCCAATTTGGGCAGGCTCGCGGTCGGCTCCGCCTCGCTAGCAAGCGAGTCCTCATCGTATAGGCTGCTTGCTCGCGAGAGCGGCTCGGACGGGCGCGCCACGTTGTGGTACAGCCAGGCAGTCTTATGGGACAGGACGATCGGCAGGTCCATGAGCCCTCCAATGGAGTCGGATAACCAACCTTATTCCCCTGCCCACGGGTCCGCACACCTTCGTGCGCAAGAAAGCAATTCCATCCGATCGAGTGGCAGAAAAACCATCACAACATTCGATGCTTTTCTCGATTTTGGCAAAAAACGTCGAATGTTGTGATGGTTTGAGGCGAGGTGCGGGCACGGAGGGGTCGAAGCATCGTACTTTGCAGGGCGCGTGCCCGTATTCAATTGGAAATGACCGCGCTTGGAGCGTGACTTTTTTCGCCCCGTCGTCAACTCAAACCTTGACTCTACAATCGTTGTAGGGTTTTCACTACACTGGTAGCTAAACAAACCAAGCCAGAAAGTGCCCCGCCCATGGAACACGACCTCACACGCGGCAATGTCCTCAAGGCCATTGCGGTCTTTGCCCTACCCTATATGCTCTCGTACTTTTTGCAGATGCTCTACGGCATGGCCGACCTGTACATGATGGGACAGTTTAGCGGCGCCGCCGGCATCACCGCCGTGGGCAATGGCGCGCAGACGCTCTATATCATTACCGTGACGCTCGTGGGCCTGGCCATGGGAACGACGGTCATCGTCGGCCACGCCGTGGGCTCACGCCGCTTCGATCGCGCCGAGGCCGCCATCGGCAACACCATCACGCTCTTTATGGGCGTCTCGGTGGTGCTGGCCGCTGTCCTACTCGCGCTGTGCCCGAAGGTTGTGGCGCTCATTGGCACGCCAGCCGAGGCGGTCGAAGGCACCGCTGCCTACCTGCGCATCTGCTTTGTCGGCATTCCCTTTATCGCCGCGTACAACATCCTCTCGGCCATCTTTCGCGGCCTGGGCGATTCGCGCTCGCCCATGTATGTGATCGGCGTGGCGTGCATCATTAACATCGCGCTCGACTTTTTGTTTATCGGCCACATGGGACTCGGCCCCGTGGGCGCAGCGCTCGGCACGGTAACCGCCCAGACGGCCAGCGTTGCCCTCGCGCTCGCATGGCTCAAGAGCCGCCGCACGAACATCCACGTTAAGCGCAGCGACCTGCGCCCCCAGCCCGAGGTGCTCGGCAGCATTCTTAAGATCGGCGTGCCCGTGGCCGTGCAGGACGGCTGCATCCAGGTGGCGTTTATGTTTATCACCGTCATCGCCAACCACCGAGGACTCGTCGACGCCGCCGCCGTGGGCCTAGTCGAGAAGATGATCAGCTTTTTGTTCATTGTGCCGAGCTCCATGGGCGCCACCGTCAGCGCACTCACGGCGCAAAACGCCGGCGCGGGCAAGGGCGACCGCGCACGTCAGGTGCTCAAGGATGCCATGACCATCTCGGTGGTGTATGGCTGCCTGATCACGGTGCTGATGTGGCTGGTGGCACCGGCGTTTCTCGGCTTTTTTGCCAAGGACGCCGCGGTGGTCGCGGCCGGTACCGGCTATATGCGCAGCTACATTTTCGACGCGATTTTTGCCGGCATCCACATTTGCTTTAGCGGCTTTTTCGCTGCGTATGGCAAAAGCTACATCGGCTTTGCGCACAACGTGCTGGCGGTAGCGCTCATTCGCGTGCCGGGCGCGTGGCTGCTGTCGAACGCCTATTCCGACACGCTGTTCCCCATGGGTATCGCCTCGCCGTGCGGCTCGATTCTGTCGGTGATTATTTGCGTGGTGGCATTTACCGTGCTCAACCGTCGCGGAGCTTTTGACAAGCTGATAGCGTAGCGGGGCAACGCGAGATCGCCCTCATCGACGACATCATCAGCGACGACCCGGCGACCTACGTGACGCAGATCACGGTGCCCGTTGCCCCGGCAAAGTAAGATCCGCCCGGAAGGCATCATGCTTTCCGGGCGGATCTTCAATTTGGTTATCGATGCGCTAAGCCTGGGGCACCTGACCAGTAGCCAAGATCTGCTCGAGTGTGTCCTCATCCAACACGGGCACACCCAGCTGTTCGGCCTTGGTGAGCTTGGAGCCCGCTTTGGGGCCGGCGACCAGATAGCTCGTCTTCTTTGA